>Ga0180433_10002110_pt1 | contig 31743 bp, 32 predicted proteins | sample SS_ome_8_FD_132980 | JGI IMG/M metagenome (GOLD analysis project Ga0180433, IMG submission 132980) | Hypersaline lake sediment archaeal communities from the Salton Sea, California, USA - SS_1_D_1 metaG | ecosystem: Environmental > Aquatic > Non-marine Saline and Alkaline > Hypersaline >...
TTGAAAAGGATTGGTGAATTGTCTATATAAAATAAAAAATCAAGAGTATACTTATAATTCAAGTATACTCTTGATTTTAATATTAAGTTAATTTAACTACAGAAAATTTGCAAATATGTGATAGAGTATTAATATAAGACCAAGTATTTCCTCCTTCTCTATATATACCAAATGCAAATGAAGAAGTATTACTAATATCACTTTCAGTAAAATGTAATATTGTACTTCCTTGTAATGGAATCATTGTATAATCAGTACCCTCATAATCAACCTCAATAGAAGTATATCCACGAGATATATCAATATTATCTTGTATAGTAGAACCACCACTATATTTATGAATATATAATTGGTAACGTGTATCACTTAATCCATCAGGTTTCAATCCAGTAAATATTACATTTACCATATATGAACCAGCATGTAATGGAATAACAACACTTGGTGTAATATCAATATTTTCTTTGATTCCACTGCTATCATCTATTGGTAATAAATATGTAGTTGCAGTAACTGGAATTAATACTAAAGATTCAACAAATTCAACATTAATACAAGAAGCTTGATGTGGATAGGATATTACACCATCACCGCTAACAACTTCAAAAGTATTTAATGCTAGACCCCTACGATCTTTTATTTTTGATACTTTTTGAACCTGACCATTTACAGGAAATGGAATAAAATCATGAGTTATACTAAATTCTTCAGAATAAACCAAAGTATTATCAAATGGACCAGAGATATTATATTCATCGTCACTTACTGAAATAATATTAGATGAAATAACATCACCAGTTATAGGATATACAGTTGTTACACCATTATCTTTAAATGTATGAGTATGATTAATAACATTATAATCAGTGCTTCGTGAAAAAATTATTCCATCATTTGGTGAAATTATAGATCTATTATTATAAAGTTTATTATCTGGTATTGATTCTAATTGAAATAAAATCTCTTGATCAGTACTTGGATCTGGAGAATCAACGATAGGATTAAATGATATAAGATTTATATAATTATTATTATATAATCCTAAAACTTCTATATGTTGTTGCACCTTATATAATTTTGAAGCAACTAATCCCTTATATGTAACTATAAATTTATCATCTACTAGAATTCCTGTATCACTTCCATAATTAATTCTACATCCAAAATTATCTATAGTAAATAAAGTATCACCAAGTAATGAATAATTTAGTTGGCAATCATAAGCATCAGGATAATTTAATAAAGAAAGAGTATTAGCAAATCCATTAGTATTATTTTCAATATATGATGGAACAGTTCCACCACCAGCAGTTAAATTGTAAGAGGTGCCATCTGGAGAAACATAATATAAATTCTGATCAGTAGATGCCCATAAATCACCATACATATTGTCATGAGTAGGTGGTAATCCTAATGGTGCGAGATGGAATGATGCAGTATTTTCAATATTAATTCTTGAATTATTTATGTATACATAATCAGAATAAAAATTTAATTGATTACCATTCGCTTCAAGAGAAGCGTCATTGTTTATTGATCTAATAGTTGTAGATAAATTCAGATCAGAACCTGATGGGTCTAACAAACGTAGTTGAAAATTACCATCTACCCATAAATGCCCATATCCAGCAGGAGGTTCAACAGGAGGAATATAACCTTTAATAAAAAGACCCTGCTCAACAAAAGTATTTAATGAAAATACAGTATCAATATCTATATTACATGAAGAATTTGTTATATTAATGACTTGATTGTCTACAATATAAATTGTAGCGGATCCATCAACATCATCAGATGCAACAACAATACGAGTATTATCAGAAGTTCCAGAAACAATACGATCACTAATTTGTGTAGTAAGTAAATTATATTCTGTTCCATCAGATTGTCTATACCATAAAGTTTCCGTTCCTGTTTCAACAAAGAGTTGACTATGATTAGGTACGTCTACAACTGATGATTTATCCATAAAAGCGAAAAATAACGGAATAGAATATAAAAACATTCCTGTATCATGTATATCAACTTTTACGATATCATTAATACCAAATGAAACAGCTTCAGGAGTACCTATAGTTGTTACATATACGCTACCATCGTCATGTTCTATTAAAGCAAGATTTACAGTATCTCTTCTTCCACCACTACTATTAAATTCTACCATTTACATTACCTTTACAATTGAATAAGAACACCTATTAACACCAGTATAATGAAAATATGTCCAAGGATGAATTCCTTCTTTCTTTACCTTAAACTGTAATTTTCTAACGCCAATTTCTTCAGGAGGAATCGTTATTAAAACCGATCCACTAAGAGGAGTAACCCATCGTGTTTTATAGCCATCCCAAAGAGGAAATGTTTCTTCAAACCTAATTGTATCAAGAACATAATCTCTTCTTGGAAGGACCTCTCCTTCACTTGTTAAAACAACTTGCAACAGAAATCTTGTTTCATTACCTGGATGGTTTTCTTGCGTCATTCCATTAAAAGTAACGCTAACCATATACACGCCACCAGTTGCGCCTTGAAAACCAACAAACGGGTCACCTGGATCTGCATTAATATGAAGATTTTGAACAATATGGTAATCTGTAGGATTAACAGGTTTAAGTTTTAGGATAATCTCGTCCCATCCAACAATGAATTCTGCTTCTTCAAACTCAGCGTCATTAATTCTACTCTGTTTAGGAAAACTTGAAATACCAAGTTCGTCTATTTCATGAGAAAAATTATTTTGTTCCTGTGTAACATCAATTAATGTTTTTTGAAAAAGCTTATAATTAACAGCTCCAGCAGTATCATCTATATCACTATATGGAGATGTAATTTCATATTTAACATGAGCTGCTTCTCGTTGAACTCCAGTGTCTAGATCACCATCAATAACATTAAATTGTAATGTTTTTATAATAGTACCAACATGAAGATATTCTAAACCACCAAATCCATCATTTTGAGAATAAATTAAAGTAGACGATGTAAGAGATTCATTACCAGTTCCAGTGTTTCTTATCTCTTTATATCCATATCTTGGAGAGATATATATGTAATCATTATGTCTATCAGAATCATTATAACTAGCCTCAACACCAATCTTTGTTTCAAAAGCGGCAGATAAAGAAACTGGTTCTAATTGTTCATTTCTGAATAAAAAGGTGTGAGTAATATCATCAGTAATCGCGTCTGTTTCCATGATAACGACTTGATTTGCGCTAGCCTTCAAATGATTATCATTTCCAACATACCTAGTTAAAAAATGACTATGAATATTATCGCCAGAAGGAGAAACATCTTCATTACCATATTCTATTAAAGATCCGCTTGCGCTAATTTTAAATAATTGCAAATTATCTTTTCTATAATAAAGCCCACTATCACGTACTTCACTTGGATCATTATGCAATTGAAAATAAGAAACAGCGCTAAATTGATTGTTATATAAATAATCAAGAGCGGAGCCACCACCACCTGCTAACAAATCATGTTCAGTTCCAGCTGTATCAATATAATATAAAACACCATTATCAGAATCTACCCATAATGTTCCATATCCAGGTTCATAAGATGGAGCATCAACGAAGTTGACACCCTTAATATAAAATGCTCCTTGTTCAATAGTTAATCCGTTTGTATCATGAACATCAACATATTCATTACCATTAACTGTAAATCTTATTTCATTATGGAAAACTTCTACCTTAGTATTATATCCGTCTGCTTGAAGTATCGTCGGTACTGCTAAATTATAGGTCTCCCCCCCATTATGTAGGTTGGTGAACATGAGCTGCTTATCAGTATCTCTGAGCCATACACCACCAAGAGAAACATCAACGATAGTAGGAGAAGTATTACGTTCCTTAAATTCAAGAAATGAAGAATCATTAATTCTAACTTTTGCATTTCTGAATTGTGCTTGAGAATCTTCAATAATAAGCTTAGGTGAGTTATTAGCATATGCAACAACAGCATTTGGGAATGTCCCATCTTGTGTTGTGACGCTAACCTTATCAGTATTATCAACAATCTTAAACGACGTTGACACTTGATTTGATAAATTTATATCTGCGCCAGTAGCATCAAGAAAATGCAAATTATAATTATTATCAACCCAGATTAAACCATATCCATCATCAGGATCAGGAGGTTGAGGATCAATTCTAGGTAATGTTACGCCTTTATTCGCAATAAAATTTTCATACATTTCTGCTTCAGTTAACACATGGAATTGAGTTGCTGTAACATTAACAATTTGTTCGTCAACTATATAAATATCAGCAGAGCCAGTTACATCATCTGACGATACACGAATAGATGTATTATCTCCAGTCCCAGCAGTAATACGATCTTGATAACCACCACCACCTGTTAAAAGATTGTATTCATCACCATTAGCGTTTCTATACCATAAAGTTCCTGATGAATCTTCTGCAAACAATTGACCTTTTGACGGTTCATCAATAATATCAATTTTATCTCTATATGATAAATATAATGAACCTTCTTCAATAGCTAAACCTTCATCATTAAAAATAGCAACGATGGTTCCCTTAACTCCAACGCTAACAGTATTAGGAAGCGCAACAGTCGTTACATATTCTAAGCCATTAAAATCTCTAATATTAGTAAGCGTTATAGCCATTTTTGATTTACTTCCCCCAGAACTATTAAATCTAACAACAGGATTTCTATTAAAACTCGTAGCCATTCTTATTCTTTAACAATTCTTATTTTTATAAAACCTATACATTATTTTTTTCTTAATACTTCTCCGATATAACATACTTTACAAAAAGATGAAGATATCGCATAAAAAAAAGAAGGATCAGTAACTCCACTATAACTAAACGATTCATTAGGATCAAGAAGATATCCAGTCTCCAGGGTAACATTCTCATCACCTATTGCTATAGTATTATCAGGGTTTAAATTTTTTAAAACTATACCAACAAATCTTTTATCACTAATTAATGTTCGAACACCAGGTTCCAAGTCTACTTGATCATATATTTTATTGTCCATACATCACCTATGAAAGATTACATTCAAAAACAAATTTGCCATATACGTTAAATGGACTATCAACAAAGATCATCCATAATTTATTGCTATCACCAGCGCCAATTTTAAATGAACCGCTTTTATCAGTTATTAAAGAATCCGTTTGATCAGGAACGATATAATTTGTATTTATTGAATTTTCTAATTTATCAATTCTTCTATAATAAATATTAGGTGTAGATAATGGATCAATAAAATAAGAAAATTCAGGAACTTTACACATTTGAGTTGGAAATTTTGTATCTATTACCCATATTCGTCTTTGATCAAAAGGCGAAACTTGTAAATCTGTAGAATATCCAAATCCACCAAGCTTCCAAACATACATATATCGTGCGCATCTATTATATTCATCAGAAACAGAAGTTACAGGATAAACAGAACCATTCGCTTTAAGAATATTATCACCCAAAATCATTGTAACATTTGTTACATATAATTTAGAATCATTTGATTCACATAAATGTTTCTGATCTAACTTTCCATAAACCTCACTATTATTCCATCCATCAGAACCAGCGACACTACCTGTGTCAATATCTGCTGAAATAACAAAATACCATCCTATGTCACCTTCATTATAAGAAGCCGCATCATGCCCGGTAAAATCAATAGAAAAAGTAATATATGTCCAAGTATTGATTGAAGGAACCTGAAAAGAATGAATATAACTCTCATCAGAGCCATTCGTAATAGATACGCTAAGAGTTTCAGAACCACTTATTGACTTATTACATTTTATCCAGAAGCCAACATCACAAATATCATTGCGAATTTTTGATGCTGTAACACCGTCAATTTCTTGATAGAAACCACTAAACTTATCTAAAGTTTCACCAGTCCTATGGAAAGTATTCTTCCACAATAAAGAATACTTTGGAGACTTAAGATTAAAACCAATAGGAACATCAGTGTCTCTTTCAATAACCTGGTCATTATAAAAACCAGGAATAAAATATTTTAGCTTCCATCTATCAATTGTTGTAACACGATCAATAGTGTCGTTATAATAATCTTCTAATTGATAAATATCCATCTGTCCATTATCAATTAGATTAGATGTTAAGAACTGTATATCAATATTTTGTAATGAAAAATCAACATAATATTTCGTTGCGACATGACTATCTAAACTTGGATAATCAGCTTCAAAATTAATTGAATCATTTCCATATAAGTAAGCGCTTTCCAGCAAATCTCTACATTCTACATCCGTCTCTTTTGTCAAAAACTCTTCAGTAAAAGGAGTAACAATAGCTGTAGGAATAAGATTAGTTACAGCTGTTGGCTGCCCATCTTCGTTAAAATAAAGATACTTTTCTTTTCTCTGTGAAGAATCAGGTAATAGATCAAGAGAAACAGGTTGTAAAACATTATCAACCATGTCAAAAGCAGGAACTTTTATACTCAGATCAGTAGAAGAACCTACATCTTGAGACATCATAGTAATTTTATCAAGAGATTTTTCTAACGAATCAACAGGGAATCTATCTCCTTCAATAAAATCAACTAATTGAGTCCTTGGAGTATTCCTTGTAACATATAAAACTCCAGCAGTATCGAAATCAATTCCAGCTTGCTCATAAAATAATAATTCGAATCTATCAGTTTCTATATTTTGAATATCATAATGAAGTCCAATATCCATCTTTGTTGAAACGTCATTGTCAACAAAAGAAACAATAGGATTGTCAGAAGAAGCATCATAATTTAAACCAAAATTAACAACAATTGTATGAGGAAAACTAACAGGAGGGCCCCATGTAAAATAAGCCCTATTGGTTGAGACACTAATGCTCATAAAAAACTATCCCTTATAATAATGGAACATTCCCATGTTCTTTCTGTTTATATTTTTCAACTCTTCTTAAATAACCTGGATCCAAAGATTCATATAATCCATTTAAAAACAAATGGTTCATCGCACCACGAGTATACCATAAATTAATAAAAGGCATATGGTCAATACTAAATTTTGTCATTTCGTGTAAAGATGGAGGTTCCCCAGATAACGTACCAGACATCCAATTCGTAACTTTCGCAACATCGCCGATAGTTGGACCAGCCAAAGTTTCAAGAAAATTATTTCCGAAACGATTTGATTTTGCCAAAAAAAAATCACCATATATACCAAGACCACCACCCTGTGCAAAAGCAGAAGCAAAAGTCTCCCACCGATCCAATGGGCGGGGTGACCTCCCCTTAACAATATCTTTGGCTGTCATTGATAAATAACCCCATACCATACTTCCAACCAAAAGATTTGTAATATAACCCATTTGACCAGTACCTGCTTCACGTAATGCAGGCATCAAATGTTTACGACCAAATGTAATAGGAAAAGATTTAAACTGAGTAGCAAGCCTTAAAATACTACCAATAACTGTTCCGCTTTGAGTACCCCAGTTTAAATAATAAGCTGTTGCAGCATCAGGTTTTATAACACCTGCTTCAACTTCATCAACAAAGAAGTTATACATCTTATTGCGAAGAGTTAAATCTTCAATTGTATCAAAATTCATAAACCATTTTTTATTATCTGCCTGAATCATGTTTCTAGATAAAGATTCAAATTCAGCTTTTGATACGTTGTGTTGTTTCAACAATCTTTTAAATTTAGGTGGTAATCTATTCCAACCTTTTTTTACTTTTTTAGCAAAATCATAACTTAATATAGATGCAACATTAGAACGTAAATGATTAGTCCAAGGAGTTAAACCACTCCATTTAAAAAATTTATTTTGTAACTTGTTAAGAGAACCCGGCATCCCATAAAGAACATCAAAACGATTTACAATATCAGCACCTACATTTTCAGCATACACCCCTACATAATTAGCGACGCTGCGACTATAGACATCTTCAATGCCTCTTCCAGAAACACGAGCAGACCTTTTAAAAATGCCAGACAGAACGCGTCCATATGCTGATAAAATGTTGGTACCTCTGTAACTAAGAGTAGAAGCACTGATATAAATATCACTAATCGCAGATAATGGAGCAGCACCAAGCCTACTAACGCTTTGTAACCACTGCGCAAAGGCTGCCGCTCTATAGACAAACCCAGACGGATTAACCGGATTATGAACCGAAAGATCAACATTTGACCATAATCCTTTTAATTTACTTGATGGTGAAAAATCTATACGACCATTAACAACATCATGTAACTTACTAAACCCCTTAATTTCAGGATGAGCTGCCAAAAATAAATTTGAAGCTTTAACAATATTTCTCTCTGCATTTAATCCAGCTGATTGTATCATCCCAATACGATGAGACATACGCTCAATATATTGCATACTTGACGATACACCATTTGGATTTCCATATTTCTCTGCAATTTGTAACCATGATTCAGGATTGCGAATATTAATTACGCGCTCACGCGAAATACTACCAAGAAGATCAGACCCAATCTTTGGCTTACCAGCATCAACGAGGTCCTCTATTTTACCTCCACGCTGTATATCAAAAAATATTTTACGTAATTTTTTTTCAGGATTTTCCCAGCCAGACAAATCCATTACCTTAACAACATCATTTACAAAATCATCAACATTAACTTGTCCTAACTTAACAGCATCCCATGATTGTGGCACATACTCACTAAGATATCTTAAATCAACACCTGACTTACTTGCCTGCATAAATAATTCATCCATATGTTTTCGAATTATTTCAGCTGCACGTGTTGCACCTTTACGATCTGTAGAGCCACCCAGCAAAACTTCTGTTACCGATTTAGAAAAAGATTTTTCTTCTAATAATGAAGCTGGAATATCAGCCTTCTTAAAATCTTCTTCAAGTCTTCCAAGTTGCCTGTGAGAATAACCTCTTGCACTTAAATCAACAGAACTACGACTATACGGTGTCTTCTCAAAACCAACTATTTGAGCCTCAACAATACGACTTGCATCCATATCAGGATTTGCTTTATATCGTTGTTCAAGCTCATCTAAAATTTTTGCAGTACTGCGAAGATTTAAAGCAGCACGTTTTTTCGAACGTAAAACATTTAATTGAGATTTCTTTGCATTGTCACGTATAGCCTTCTCAAGTTTTGGCTCAATATCTGCCAAACCCTCAACAGATTCAATACGCATCTTTTCAGTATCAATAGCATCCAAAATACGCTTTGATTTTTCAGTACTAATACCATATTCATTGACAAGAAGATTAATACAAGCGTCACGCGGCATAATTAAATCCTACCAAGCACACATTTTAATGCAGTATCCCAAATCTCAACTTCCTTATCCATATCTTTTATCGCTTTATCAATTTCATTCAAATCATTAATTTCATCTTTATCAAGTTTTAAACGATCAGACAAATCTTTAATATCTTCAACACCTTCTACTGTTTTATTCTCGATATTAATTCCTTCAAACTCAGCTTGTTTATCTAAATCATCAGCCAAATCTGAAAATTTAACTTCTTGATCAATAAGGTCACCCGCAGGGAGAACCTCTGGTTCTCCTTTTTCTGCAGCTACAGATATTTCTCCAGCGTCTTTTAATGCGGGATCGTCTTTTACGATGCGATTCGCGACGGTGTTTGTAGATCGAACAGCACTTTCACCAACATAAACAACATCACCATCAACAACTTGATTAACAGCAGAAGAAGAGGCTTTAGTAAAATCAGCCTGTTCAAGTCCAGTCATATGGCCTTCAATATCATTAATATTCTTGGAACGAAGTTTTATCTTTGTTGCTATAGCGCCAACAGCAGCACCAAATCCCATTCCAAATGTAACATCCATTAATGTATCGGTAATGGTACGACTATCCCCAAACATTTCCCAATTTTTACGTACAAATGGTTCGGCAATTAATGTAGCCAAACCAACTTCAGCAGCACCAATCACAGCGCCATCTTTTAACGTTAGGCTTCCAATTCGACCAACTTTTCCAATTTTATATAATGCACCACTCAAAGGGATGAAGTTAATAGGGTCAACGAAATTACCAGCAATTCGACCAGTAAACTTTGAAACACCGCTTCCAAATCCAGTAGATGTTGAATTCAAATATTTAATATATTCAATATCATCAAACCGTTGAGCATACAAAGATGCTTGATATTGTGTCATACCTTTTTGATAACGGAGACCAGGACGATAATAATTAGAAGATCTCCATTCTGTAGCAGATAAAGCAACATTCCCTTCTTCATAAACAGATTGTTCAGAAAAAATAGAATTATTAGACAAATAACCGACAGATGTATCAAGACGCATACCCAATGAAGCATTTTGCCAAAAAGTAGTCCAAGCTCCTCTATCTCTTAATGTCTCTCCAAAATAAGAGTCGGAAGCTTGCATTTTATTTTCATCAAGTTTTGGTATAATCATATTTAAAACAACTTCTTGATAAGAGACCGTCTACTTGTTTTAGTGTCTCTTGTTCCTACCTTTGAACTTTTCCCGATACCAAGAAACATTCCTTTTTCAAATTTTGACAAAACCTCATCAATCTTTATTGGTTTAATTTCTTGTAGTCTTGCATCCTCTTTTAAAAGATCTTCATATGAAACAAAAATTTTATCACCATTATTATCTACAACAATTGTTCGAGACAACTTATCATACAATAAAAAGCCCTCATCTTGCTGAACCCATACACTCCCGTTACGCTTTAATTCTTTCCATCGTCCAGCGTTATAATTAGGCGGGGGAGACCCAAGATGATACACACGCTGGGCATCCAATATATCTAATATATTACCATCAACAGGAGTAGTAGAAGTATTAACGCCGATTGCTATATCATTAGATACAAAATCAATATTCTCACCAAATACTGCAGTCTGAGCTTCAGTTAATGGGTCTTTAGAGCCTCTTTGATCTACATAAAATGAAGTATATTCCATCAGTCTTTGGGCAGCAGTAGATGTCGTCATTGCATTTGAATCACCAGTTACCAAAGCTAAATCACGATAATAAGAAAGAGGATTACTACTACTTTCAGCATAATCATTTACATCTGCTTTAATTTCTTTAAATTGAGATGAGCCTTCTTTAATGTTTGAATTTATAGAAGAAAAAACAAGATTTTGACGATAACGATTTCCTTCAGTTGCTAAATATGCAAATTGATTAATCGCACCAATATTAAGCTGTGATAATGCAGTTTTTCTTAATTCTTCTGGCACACCTTCTAATACATTATGTATGATTTGTGGCTTTTGTTCTGGTAATGCGTTTTTAAAATTTTCTTCAATTAATGAAGATTCATTATTTGTAAAGAATTTTATTTCATTCGGTTGAGCACCAAGTCGTATCTGAGCATCTATTCTTGCAGCATATAAATTCCCACCAGCTTGTTCAGCAGCATTATCCGCGATAGGAGCAACATAAGCAGCTCTATCAGATATCCACGTACTATATTCTTTTTCTTGAAGTTTAACTAAGCCATTATAAGTATCAAGTTTACTTTTAAATAATTTCTCTCCAGATTTTGGCTTAAGTCTATTTATTACTGCCATCCGTTCATCAAATGGCAATGAATCAAGATTACCTTTTTGAGCAAAAATTCTTAATGCATAGGATTCTTGTTCTTTTAATGTGTCAGCTTTAGAAACCTCTCCAAGGTCAAAAAGTTTTTTAGCCAATAAAGAATCAACAGGTTCGCCTGTTTCAGCCATACTTGTTAACTGATCAGGAATGATTGCATTAAGAGCAGCTATAGCATCACTTTGAGTTTGACCTGCAACATATTGTTGCTGACGAATAATCCCACGTGCTCTATTTCTAAAATCAACTAAAGTTTTAGGAGAAACTAAATGTTTAAACTCTTTTTCTTTATCAAGAAATTCTTGTGGATTTGTATTAACAAAATTTTGTAATGCAGAGAAATTGAGTTTTTGTATATTTTCATTTAATAAAGCAGAGCGTTGATCAACAGTAAGTCCAGGGATTGAATTTATATATGCAGAAATTTCTTCAGAATCATTTTTTAATTTAGCAGGAATTGGTTGAGCATCCATTAATATAGTGTCGATAGCCTGATCAGCTTGTGCAACCATATTTTTTTGGAATAATTCAGCTTGTTTTAAAGCAACTCTTGAAGCATATTGAAAATTTCGTTGTTCAAGAGCCTGCTTAACTGGTTCTTGAGAAGAAAACGTTGTATTAGCTAATGTTTTCTCTTCAAATGTTTTATATTGCTGATACCATCTCTCTGATGCATTTTCATAATCTCCAGTATTTTCGAGATCAAGTAAAAATTGCTTTCCAAGAGTATTAACATCATTGGAGGCTTGTATTATTTTAGAATCAGTATCAAGTTTAATTAATTGCGTTGCAACATTTGAAACTGTTCTACCAACTTGTTCAACACCTTTTCCAACGACACTTGTATTTGCAACGAATGCTGATGGCCGGTTGCGATATATTTTACCAAATTCAACCATATAAACAATTCAATCAGCGCAAAGGCGATATAATGTTAGTATTATTTGTTTGTGGTTTAACCTTACCAGACAGAAGACTATATGTTCCAGCAGTAGCTAATAAATTAGAAAGCCCACTAAGTGCTGTTCCAACTTTTTGTGCTTCCAACTGCTGCATTTGAGTTGATTGAACTTGTGATAGCAAATCAAGATCTTCAGAAAAAGCAGTTTGCTGTGCAGAAAAAAAATCAGAAATTGAACCTCCTGTTACACCAGTTTTACTAACCGTTGCATACGACTTTCCAATTTCAGACCGTTGCTTTTGTTTTAATCTTGATCTTTCAATTTTTTGCTGTTTTTTTAGTTCTTTTTGTTGCTTACCAATGGAAACCACCTGACCTACAGAGCCAACAGCAGAAAGAGCACTACCAGCGATTAAAGCAGTTTCAAGACCAGACATTTATACCGCCTCTAATATTTTAGTTGAATAAATCATAAAATCATTTTCTAATTTAATTTCAGGAACAAAGCCATACCTACTAATAAATTTTATAGTAGATGGTTTTGTTTTATCAACAACAATTTTAATTGGTTTATCATTATCAGGTTTTTCTTGTAAATATAATTCATTAAAGCACTTAATAAAATCTTTCTGTTTATTATAAAGAACAATATTGTCAGAGGATATCATCCATATCGAATAAAAATCTTCATAATTTACTTGACCAATAATAGAATATACTTTGCATCCATCAGTCAATGTAAAAACTTTAATTGATGAACAAATTTGTTTTTCAATTAATTCAATCCAATCATCGTCAAATAACTCAAAATCTCTTTCACGAGGATTAAAGTCTATTAAGTCTTTTTCTAAAAAATTTCTATAAAACATAATTAAAAAGTTCTGTCAGAAATCCTCATCATGGTACCAATAGCAATAATTGTCATAGGAGTATTGCTTCTTGACTCAATAATAATACGATTATCACCACCCATATTACCAGGAAAATTTATAATTTTATCACCACTAAAAATTGGTGGCCCATCATATGTTGGATCATAAGTGCTTCTAAATGGAATTGGATATAACTTCTTACTAGAACCACAAAAACCATTCATCGTATTATAAAAACGGATAGTCACTTCATCCACACGTCTCATCAATCCAAGTCCAAACTGGCCACCAGCACCGACTTGAACGCCAGGTTCTACATCTAAAGTTTTAATCCTAGAAACATATGGTAATCCAACTATAGCCTCTTCGACATTTCTATCTAATATTATTCCATATTTATCATCACCAAGATCTTCAACAGTATAAGAATCTAATGGCAATCCATCTCCAAGAACCTGTACTTCCATACCAATAAGATGATCAAGACCAACAATTTCATTTGTAGGAATACCAGAATAAAAAACAGAGGAATCCGTGTAAAATGATTTGTCTGTATGTTCTATACTATGTGTAAATGTTTCAATACTATAAAAGGTTTCATTTTGATTCTCACGCTCTATGATAACCCAAACCTCAGTTTGAAGAATACCATCAACAACACGTGGGATTGTATTAATAGAAATAAATTTACCATCAGTTTCAACAATAGACCAACCTACAACACTTTGTTCCTCAAGATATGTTAAAACTGCGATTTTACCATCTTCTCTTATAACATATAATCTTTCTTCAGGGTCAACAGCAACAGCCATATCAACAATAGGAGATTCAAAAATATTATTAGCTAATAATGTTAAATCATTACCCTGAAAAGCACCATGTTCAGATAAATAACTCCATGACATTAATTTCCGTCTACTTCGCTGGGTATATAAAATGGTATTTCCAAAATTTACTCCTGGTATTTTACTTGTACCATAAGATGTTTCATATTTAGCAAACACAGAACTAGGAGTTACAGTGGTGGTACTATCAAATTGACCAAGTCTCCAAATACCACCAGCTGTCCCAATAACCAATACTTTTGAAGAAACAAACCATTCAATTTGAGTTAATACATCAGAAACAAGTGTATAACTATAACTAAGATCATCTGGTTGTTGTTCAACACTTAAAAATCTTGCAAAATAATCAACAACTGGAAATTGAGAAACTCCAAGAGGAGGACTTAAAGCAGATGCCCATAAAGTTTGGATAGCAGCAGAAGCACCACCATAAATTAAACGACCTTCAAAAAAACCTATAGCATTAGGCCATCCATAAGATTGTGTTTCTGGATAATTGGTTCGTTCAGTTTCCCAGCCATTACCAAATGTTCCAAAAAAAACAGCATCTGCAGCAACACCTTGTGCCCATTCAATAGATCTTGAATCTGGGGAACGAATCCATTCAATTTCAACAATATTAAAACCAATATATGATGTAATTATTCCACTAAAATATCTTTCATCATCAGAGCGTTCAGATGCATCGTCTAACTTGCCTTTATAAAATTGAAGCGACCTTCCAACATCAGTAGAAGCAAATAAATTTTGGTTATTTGCATCAGAAATAGTAGCAGTCTGGCCATAGCCACCATCACCACCCCATTCAATTGCTGGATAAGGAGGCGCAGTAGGGAACGTTTGCTTATAAGTTATTTCATCGTTATATGGCCCATCAAGAACAACTTTTTCAAGAACCCAAGAAACATCATCACCTCCAAAAATAAGTTTATATGGTGGATTAACACCATCAACTATATATAAAGTATTTTCATTAAAAACGAATTTAAGTTTTTGTAATAAAGAATCGTTATATGGAGTAACAAGCTCATATGGATCATGAGGAAAAGCTGGATTTAAAATTGGCTCACCATCTTTGAAAAATCTCACATACAAATAACCAAACTCAAGCATATAAGACAATTCAGTAGAAATTTCAAAACCAATAAGACGAATATTTCCAAAATTACTTTTTGTAGTCGTTATAAACTTAGAACCATGTCTTTTTTCTAATGGGCCATATGGACTTGAAATAAAATTTAAGCTTTCAGACAATCCATTATAATATTTAGAAAGATCAATCCGGCCATATAAACTAGGAGCAAACTGACCAGCAGTAAAATTTGTTTGTACTACATACGTTTTACCGCCCATAAGTATATCTCACATCAATCCATGATGATGGTTTTTTAGCATATGAACCTTCATTATCTTCAATAAGAGCTGCTTCAAGAAAACGTTCTTGTTCAAGAGCTGTCATGTTTTGTAACATACTTTCAGTTCCTTCTCCCCTAATAACCATTTGAGCAGCCAATCGAGCTACAAAAGCAGAAATAAAAACAGGACTTGCATGTTGGATATTAACATCTTTTGAAACATACAAAATATTAACAGAATCAGAATTAGTTAACACATAATTGTCTTCAATTTTATATCCTTGAGAACAATTATAACTTGTATACTCATCATCATCCATTATAACCCGCAAACAATCACTTGGTAAAGCAAAGCGATGAAGATATCCCCATGCTGGCGGCGGTAATTCTTCTTGATCAAGAGTAATTCGTCTTTTTGAAAACTTCCATGTACTTTTATTCAACATTAACAATAAAACAAAATCATAACATAATCGACATAGCTCGCCATTTTTTGAATCTTCATCAAAAGTTACAATTGATTCTTGTCCAATAGAATTCAAAGCAAGATTACAAACTTGAGTCTTAGAAAAAGGCATAAATCAAAAATCCATATTAAATTTGAAGAGCCAAATTATTGGCTCTTCAAATATTTACTTTTACCTAAAAGCCAAAGAAAGCCTTACCTTAAGAGCAGCAGCGTTATTGGCAGCATTATTATGAACAGCAATATATTTATATCCTTCGACACTGAGCCAAAGTGGCTTATCAGAAATTTCTTCCATAGTAACAATACCTGGTCCTGCAGCACTAATATCAAGTGCTGGAGTAAGTCTAATTCTATCTGAATCTGACTCAAGATTACTCAATGCAAAAACATCAGCCGAACCAGTACCATTTGTATATACCGAAAGAGCAGCACCAATAACCAAATCAACAGTTTCTGGCAAAAAACAACATAAAACATATTCATTAGCTGCAGATCCACCATGCTGAGTATAATCAATATAATCACCATAGTGATGTACTGAACCACCGATATAAGCAGAACTTACAATTGATTCTCCACTTTTAACAAATTCTTGATTATTACTATCGCATAGTTCTCCATAGAACTTACTTTTTACAGGGCTTAATACAATAGCCATTATACTTCCTCCTTAAGCGCTTTCATCTACATTAATCATAACAACACGTTTGTCGTCAAGACGAATACCACCAACTGTCATAGTGGCAAGAATAATCCAATTATTCATATGTGTTATATCTCGATCAATAGTAACATTATAATCTTCACCCAGACCAAGTTTCAATGCTTCTTCTGAGAATGCAAAACAAGTTCTAGTATGAGTATCAGCATCATAAGGAAGTAAAGTACTTTTTATAAACCTAAAACCCATAAACTCATCAATCTGACCATTAACCAATGCACGAACAACATTATAATCAGAACTAGTCAGCTGCTCTTCACCAAGCAATGCCTCAATCTGACTCGGAGCCACTACAAGACATTTCTTTTCATAATCACGAACTGCATTATCATCAAAAATACGACGGATAGCACGCAAAGCAGCCAGATCCATACCAACCGGTGTTCCATCGTTAACTTTCTGAGACTCAGGAAATGGCTGCAAATCAGAACCATGAATACCATTAGCAGATTCGCCAATAGCAGCTTCAATAATAATATTATCGAATTTCCTTCCAGCACCAGCAGCAACAGATTTCACATAGCTACTAGTTGGGTCAACAAGCTGTTTAAGTTTATCAAACCTATCAATCATAGGAGCAGCAACAAAAGAATCAAGTTTATAATACCTTCTTCCATGCTGTACTTCAGTTCTTGGAGTAGGCTGAAAACGAGTCTTTACTTTCTCAAATTCAATTTCTCCAATACTTTCTTCAAATGCACCAGCGCCAGTAATCTGACCACTTTGAACAAAAGGACGTAGCAGAGACATTTCCTGCTGTGCCAGTAGTAATACATTGTTTCTATACTGTTCTACCCACCAAGTACTCGGATTACCAGTGGGCTGAGTAGACAATTGAGTCATAATTTACCCCGTATTATGTAGTTTTTTATATAAATCATTTACTTCCTTAACCGCGAGATCATGACCAGGATGTAATGCATCTCGATAAGGATGAGACTTATCTCCAGAAATGCTTGCAATTTTCCTTCTAATAGCCTCTGTACTCATCATTGATTCACCTTCACGTATTGTATCTTCTTTCATACTGTTACCCATTCCCGACAACAATTTTAAAAAAACAGGATCATTATCAATACCACGACTTTCTGCCCACTCTACACCATTATCCCCAACAAACTTTTTTAGTGCTTTACGAGCATTCGTAATATTTTTATCCCAATTATCACCCCATTCTTTCTCTAGTTGTTCCATTTTCTCACGATTATCATCACCCATTTGCTTTGATTCTACCTGATTGGTCTCCGCCACCTCAGTCGCAATAGAAACAGCAAAATCCTGAAACTTGGAATATTGGTCTTGTGTTATCCCTGCCTCATGAGCAAGGGCACGAAACTTATCTTCCAATTTTTCATCATATTGAAATTCTTCTGGGAAATCATATTTATAATCATTTGGACTTTCTGGTATCCCAGAAGGCCTTCCCATTTTACTTTCAATAGACAAATATGCATCTGCTAAATCATTAACACTTTTAAATTTTGATAATTCACTATATTTTGAATCAACACTATTGCCCATCCACTCCGGTGCTACTTTACTTCCTTCATTAATAGCCTCATTGACGAGCGTTATATCACTTGCTTCATCTGGGTTACTTCCAACTACAGAATCTTGATTAATATTCTCTACCATTTACCAAACTCCTCCCATTTGCTCATCCAACTCATTCATCAAATCAACCAATACTTCTTTTTGTTTTCTATGTAACATATTCAAAATGTATAACCCAACATTTCGTTCACCACTCATAAAAATCATATCATTCACATTTACTTCATTATTATATATAGAGAAATCTAAATGACAGAATTTCATTAAATCATTTAATACAATTTTTCCTGCTTCTGAATTAAACACATCTCGATAATATGAACGCTTATCAATTTTATCCATTTAAGAAATACCTTCAACCAAAGTTTGAGCTTTAGCAGACTTTTCCTGAGCACCCGCAACAGTTTCCAATGATTCAGTAAAACTTTGTGCCTGTTGAGACTCAAGTTGCATTTGCATTAATCTTGCTGCAGCTTCTTTTTCTTCCTGAACTTCATACTTGCTTTTTAATACTTCTCTTGGAACACCAAGAACCTTAGAGGCATACTGCAGCAAGTCCTCGCCACTAACTCCCTGTAATATTTGAGGATTAACTTGTGCAAAGGGAGCCAATACTTCAAATAATCGGGTTACAGAATTAAGATCATTCATTCGTTGAGCACGAGCAAGAGGAGATAAAAATTCAACATCAACACCAAATTCTTCAAACTCAACAGGAGCATCAGGAAAATATCCTTTTCTATCAAGAACGTTATAAACTCTCATAACAACTCTACGTAAAAAATCCGACTCAAGACGTTCATTGATTGGGGAAAGGATTCTTCTTGTTTCTTCAACACGCTGTACAACTTCAGTCGCAGTCATCATTGTTTTATTTAACAACTGTAACTGATCATTAAAAAAGATACTTCTAATTTGTGCCCGCCTATCAGAAATTTCACTATGCGCATAAGACAAATCACCAGTTGGCGCGAATTGAGTAATATTCCCCATAGCAGGTCTTGTATAATTTATATCACCAGGCCCCATTTTTAATGGAGCAGAAGTATATCCTTCTGAAACAGCCAACGGAGGGTCAGCCATTTTTTGAGCAGTTGCAAGAGAAGTACGACTCATGGCATACAATGTCTTAATATCAGGCAACGCTTGCATACCAGGACTTCTTCCATAATCTTCTCCAGGGCCAACAAACCATCTTGTTACAAAATATGGAAAGTCTTCAAATCCACCTACGGACAACAAATGTTTACCATTCGAAGTAAAATAAAGAGAAGTATATGGCATATTAGAATCCCAATAATTCATGCCATAATCATCAGAAGGAAAAACTGCGTGACAAATCTCAATGGAGGTCTCCCCCGCCGTCCCGTACTCCCTTTTCATATCGTCGAAATCGTACCCTGGGAATTGAGAATACAGATTCCGCAGAGTCATATTAAACTTACGGAAAACAGTATCGACATCTCCACGAGCATTTGGTCGTATGATAACTTCTGCAAGGTGAGTATTTTTAAAACGAACTGCTGTTTCTTCGTCTTCAAGACATGACATACAAGATGTTCCGAAGACAATAAGTCCAGGTAGCATTTCATATGCTTGCCCATAGAAATTGCTTTGACTCAAAACATCCAGCATAATATCAGTACGTTCCTGAAGAGCATGAATCACACGTCCTCTACTTGCGACCTCCTTATTAGACACAGTTAATCCGAACCATTTCATTGCGTTTCCAAAAACCATTGAATGCAATGATGAAGCCCACAGATGGACTGCATGTTCCGGATGAGAATCATATATATATTGATGCCTTTGCAATCCAGGAGATTCTTTAAGAGTAAACCTATTTGTTGATGGCAAAATATGATCAGCAAGATCTTGCCATAAATTCATCCAGTTAGATCTTTTTGATTCCAACTCGTCAACTAGGTTACTCAAATTTTCAAGAGGAGTACTCATTAATTTTAATCTCCGAGTAACGTTTTCTTTTTAGCAGTAGAATCGACAGGAGTATCAGCCGACAAAGAGCTCAACAGAACACGACGTTTTCTTGGTCGTTTCTTACGAATTTTTTCGTCTTCCTTCTCTGTCTTTACTTCATTTCCAAAACCTAAAAATGCATTAACAAGACCACCCATATTATCTCCATTTATAAAACTGCATAATTCATATAATTAGTCGGCTCACTAAACGCAACGAAATCAACAGGAAGAGTTTCAGAAAAAGTCAGAGCAACAGCATCGGCACTGTCGGGTGACTTTACTCCTGCTCTTCTCATATCCTGTTTTGATTTCAACAAATATCTTCCTTTAGTATCGTATTTATACGAAATCGATAATAATTCGTCAACCAACTCGTCATTATCTGGAATCTTTAAACTTCTTTCTCTAAACTCACGCATAAGCCGACAATACATTTCTGCACGCAAATTTGCATAAAGATGATTTTCAAAAGCAGAGGAGCCAGCTTGAATTCTTCTTGCAGGATATTTTTTTTCAAGTAATCTATCACACACACCAGCACCGACACCCATATAATCGACCATAATAGCCTGTGGTCTATCCCTCATCGGTGTTTGATTATAATTACCCATTACAAAATTCGTAACCATCATCGCATCAGCGTACGAAAATTTCGTAATTTCTTTTATGACATGTCCATGACGTTTGGCAAGAACGCTATTATCAGAGCCACCAAGAGCAACATCAAGTCCCCATATTATTGGAAAGTCATCCGAGTACTCCAAGGTTTTGGCAAGTTCTAGGTCACCCCTGTCGAAAAGTGAGCTGTCGTCGCTGAGAGGAAACTGTCCTTTTACTCGTACTCTATATTGGTCTGAATCTTCTCCATATCTTTTGCGCCAGAAATTAATCTGCTTACCACTGACAAGATCAGACTTCTCTGCGTTAAATGTAAGCTGCCTCCAAAAAGAGTCCTTTGAAAAACACCCATAAAAAAACCCACTCACACGAGTGGGGTTACCAATCAATACAATTTTGTTATTACCAGACGTACTGGTGAGCGCACCCAAGACTGGCATGAAAACATCTTCTGCAACTCCGCAAGCTTCATCGACTGCAATCAATAAATTGTCTGCATGAAATCCCTGCAACGCATCAGTTTGATTCATCTTGGTTGTTCGAGCTACAGCAAATGAATGCTTCTTCTCTACATGTTTTACTCGACCCTCAATTACTTCCCATTGCTCACCAATAAACGGAGGCAAGCCTGCTTTCAACTCTGATATTCTCGCCCACAAAACATCTTTCAATTGCGGAGCACTCGGAGCAGTACACGGAACCTGCGCATCATCAAAACAAATTAAAAACCACCAGATCAATGCAGCTAACGCAGTACTCTTTCCTGTACCATGTCCACTCTTGCATGCAATAAATTTGTTATCAACAACTGCACGCATTAAATCAACCTGCTGATTCGTCGGACTCATGCCAAGTGCATGGATACAAAAATATACAGGATCACGACGCCATATCGATCGTAACTCCTCATATCTTGTCTCTGTATTTGACACTACTTGCCTCTACGCTTGCCCGCTAACGATAACTTCGCAAACTTCTTCTTCCCATACTTACGACGACCTATCCACGCCGCCAACCCTCCAGGATTCTTTACTCCTCGCGCTGATAACTTCCTCTTTAATTCTGCAAACCTCTTTCCACTTCCTAACCTCGCCTTAGACATCAGTCCCCCGTATGCAAGTTGAAATTTCGTGAGGGGTGTATGTGATAAAAACCCAAGCAAAAATTTTGGGGTACCCCACTACTTTGTCTATATTATTGAACCCTATAAGGTTCATTTGGTTTCCAACCCAACCATAACAAGGTCGCTCCCCCCTGGTTCTGCATCTCCGGTAGCCTAACATCTAACAACTGTCTCAAACTGTCTCACTACCATACGGTAATTACCCTCAGGTTAGTTGTTAATAACCCTCTGATGTTATTATTGTTTCTGCCCAGTCATCGCGGCCGTCGTAATTCACCTCCCTATTATCATAATCCACACCCCGAATTCCCCACCTAAGATTTTATCACAAAAGCTAATAAAAACAAGAAGAAGGAGGTGGTATCCGCTCGGGTTATGTATTAACAGGGTTACCATAATTCTCTGATGAGAGTCAATAGCAATAATAGCGAGGGAAAGAAACGATAGGGTCACCGCCGCCCGGAGTTTAGTATTTTTTGACGAAAGAGGAGCCGTAGAGGGCAGCGGGACCGAACCGCAAGGTGGATATTTTATACATGGTTGTGGGATCAACAGTAAGCCGCAGAAAAGAGATGACAAGAACAGGACTAACCCTGTATTTTTTTACATTGCTTAGAGGAGGAGCCTTTGTTATAAAGATGCAGCCTCCGTCACTACGTGCCGTCGGCGCGTCAGCGCTGACGCAATGTGGGGTGACCTTCCCCGTTCTAAGTTACACGTTTTTTCAAAGACCTTTCTCTGTCACTCTGTGTTCTATAGCTCGATCTATACCATATTTTTACCCCAAAAATCAATGTGGGTTATCAGCGATTACGTCCGATTATATCAGATTATCTGTAATTAGCTCTGATTTGCTCTGATTTCCTTAGATTTACTCCGATTTGCTGTTATCCCGGATTATTGTCTTTCACGGTCAACTACAAGTGATTACATCAAGTGTGTGGTTTTTATCCAGAATTAGCTCTGATTTGCTTTGATTTGCTTCGATTTCCTTTTGTTTACTCAATATATTTTCTCAAAAAAAGTTATAAAACAATCCAGAGAGTAAGCCAATTGGTGGGGGAGACCCTATTATTCTTAATATGGATCCCTTCTCTTCGATATGAGCTGTGACCACAAGAGCTATGGTTGGTTGTAATGGATAATTAACTCAATTTATCTGTGATTATTTCCGATTACATCCGATTACATCCGATTACAGTCGATTATAAGTAGTTATTCCGGATTATCTGCGATTAGCAGTGATTATCGTTTTTTAAAAAAAATAGTTAAAAAAACACTTGACACTTGCTTGCAAGCAGTATTATGATTACATCCAAGATAAACAAAAACCAAGCAGGAGGATTAGATTATGAACAAACATGAGATCGTAAATGAAACAATTGAAATCATGTCTCAGTTAGACACCGAGCTAGAAGTCGTTAACGCAAAAGTTTTAAAAATGAGAACAATACTTACCAAAGCCAAAACAAAAGAACTGGATATAGAAACATTAGACGATATTTTTTATTCTATTGAAATGACAACGGGTTATATTGAAAACATGATTTCGGTTCCTTTATCAAACCTTAGCTATGAAATTAGATCAATAGCATCTTCTAAGGAGTCTTGCCAAGATGAATAACAAGCACTCAATTAAAACTTTAAATGAAGCACAGGCAATAAACAAAGAGATTGAGACAGAATTAAATAGCTTCAATCAATTTCTAACCAAAACTAAAGACTACATAAATGATGGAGGGTTAAGTGATAATATTCGAGAAGAGTGTATCAATAAATTGAGAGATGTTTCGAAGTTTATAAAGAACGGTCATAAACATCTTAAAAACAGGGAATGGAAATGAAACGTAAGGTTAAAATTTATATAAATCGCTTGTTTGTAACTGTTCGTTCTGATGAAGAAATCTATTTAATTCACACAATAGACCCTGATTGTAATGTTTTGTACGACAAATTTTATAAATGGTTAAATCGTATTTCTTTTGTGTTAGGGAAAAATGAGACAACTAAAATTTATTATAATATAGAAACCGACACAAATAAACTTCCATCGTTTTTTAATGGTATTTTAGAATTATGGGCAGAACAAAATGGTGTTACTTTGGAGGAAGACAGATGATAGATAAAGTTTTAGAAGAAGCTATAACAAAGGCTAAGGATTTAATTAAACATGATCGTAAAACACTGATAGAGAAAGACTTTAAAAAACAAATAGACAGCTTAAAAGATCTTTGTGAAGACCACTCTTATGAATATAATCATTATGCTGTTTTATTAAAATCAACATTTGAATTTTGTTCGTTGGATTTTAAATCATCTCAAGAAACAGCATCCAGCTTGAAAGCATTAGACATAAAGCTGATAGAGGACGACAATTCTGATGGGTTGGAATATTTTTTATTAGAGCTGTTGCTGTTTGATAGTCGGATGAATTCAACCTCAAAAATTAAAGATTTCAAATTTAAAATAGCACTTATAAAAAACCATTTGAAAGAAACCTGTTTATCTACGCATTTAGTATTATGGATGAAAAATGACTTTAAAAGAAAGCTATTTGAAATAGGAACACCGTTGCAATTAGTAATCGGTAGCATGATCTGCGCTGTTATTGAAGTTATTTGTAACAAGGATAACTATCGCACCGGGGGGCGACCCCCTTATTCTTAATTAGGAGCATAAAATGAATAATAAACACTCTATTAAAGTTTTGAATGAAGTATATGAAATAAATAGAGAGCTTCAGATAAAATTAAATAAACTTAATAAATTTCTAACAAAAACTAAGAACTATGAAAATGACAGAGGATTAAGTGATCATATCAGAGAAAAATGTTTTTATAAATTATTGGATATTTTAGATTCTATAAATGAAACTCATAAATGGATGGAAGAACAAGTATGAAAAAAGCAGAAATAATTAAAACACATAAAGAAAAAACGTCTTTGATTCTTGATATTTTTAAAAAAGCTTTACGCGAAGCCAACTTAGAAGGTCTTAATATTATAGAGATTAAAGTTTCTTTAAAAGAAGAAGATGAGAAGCGGTCGAATCATATTAAAGATCACAGTAAATTTGTATTTAAAGAAGAGCCAGATGTTATTGATTTTTCTATGACAAAGAGTTTCTATATGAAATAAATATAGAGATTCAATAATCTTGGAATATGAAAAATATTAGTTGACGAGGAAAAGTGTTTTATATAATATAAAAAGTGGAAAAATTCTGGAGATGGTGTGGGCGCATTACTAAGCCCGGCATAACACAAGCTATGTCGGGCTTTCTCTATTTACTAACATAGAAAGTTTATAAAAAAAATGTATGAGTCTCCTATTTCAAACAATCTAAAAATACCCATTATATAAGCTCCTTATTTTACCATCCAATAAAATGAGACAATATTTTATACACGCTAATGTAAGTTATAAGCATCATTTAAAACACTACTGTAAAATCAAAGGCCAAATCCAAAAGTCAATTAAATCACCCTATATCTCTTTTTAGTTTGTATTTTTAGTTTTTTTCTTGATTTGCTTTAAGATAGATTTCAAATTATCATATAATATAGACAAATCACAGTTTAAATTTTCATTTATTAAGCGCGCAAGCGTTTCAATTTCTTCTTCATTTATTTTATATTGGCTTGCAAAGAATTGAAATTGTACAACACAATACAGTATTGAATCTATTGAAGAATATGTTTCTTTGATAGCATCGTTGAGATTTCCTATTTCTTTTCTCATAATTATATCCTTCTTATTTCAGCAGCCATGCATTATTAAACTTATGATCTTCAACCCAGCATTTCATCCCAATATTATAAGATATACCTTCATATCCACAGTTAGTACGTTTAGAACAATTTGTACAAGTGCATTCGTAATCGACACTAAGCCTTGAGAATTCTTGAATAATAACCATAGCAAAATTATGATAATTGTAATTATTCCATTTAATATTTTGGAATTGAACATCATTAACCCATTTAAGCGGAAGAGATAGACGATATTGAAACCCGAAGTCGTCTAAATGATCAATCCAAACAATTCCAGCTTTCTTCTTTGACTTATTAACTATTTGCATTTTTAATTTTAATGAGTCGTTTAGTCTAAAAAATGTCTCTTCTTCAACTTTCATTTCCTTTAACTCATTAAAAATTCTAAAAATTTCTTTGTGCATGATAAAAATCCTCCTTTTAATTTTGTTAAACCTATATGTAAGAATACATTAAAATAAAACACACTGCAAGCATACTTTTCTGCTTGACAAGTTTTTATATGTTGATATAATCAAATTAGGCTTAAACAAAACGAAAGGAAAAAATCTATGAATTATTTATCAGCACAAGAAACAGCAGAAAAAATAGGAATAACATTGCCAACATTATTAAGATGGCAAAAATCAGGCAAGGGGCCAATTCCTTTTCTAAAAGAAGGAGTATTATTTTATCATATTAACGAAATAAAAAAATGGGAAAAGCATACAGAATGCGTAAAAAACCCAGAAGGGATGAGCTCTGAAATATTAAGCACACTTGAAGCGGCAACTATATTAAACGTCTCACAATCAACACTTTGTGTGTGGAATAGACAAAAAAAAGGACCAAAGCCATATAAAGTAGGAAGAAAAATATTCTATTATTTGTTTGATGTAATGGCATGTAAAAACAAAGGAACGATAAGAGATGATAAAGAGTTTGAATATCTAGATAAATATGGTGATGTACAAAAAGTAAGAAGATACGAAATTGGTATATCAAAAAGACATTTTATTGGCGCAACGTTTAAAGAACCATGTGATTTTAGCAATTTGCCTTTGAAAGATTGTGTTTTTAGTGGAGCTGAATTTGTGCTTGAAGTTGATTTTTCTGGATCTGATCTTAGAAACTCAAGATTTTGTGATTGTGATCTTGGTTTAGCAAATTTTGAGAATGCAAATCTTGAAGGTGTTTCTTTTCTTGGAGCAAACGTAGACAATGCTAATTTTTTAAATACAATATTAATGTAATCTCGTAAAACTATTACAAATAGAGGGTTTTATGGAAAAACAAGTATATGATAAAAAAATAGTTGATTTGCATGCATATATTATGAACTCATATGTTGCATATGAAGTTCTGAAAGAATTTTTATTCTGGATTGATAATTATGCATTATACCGTACAGATGGTGGTAAAGAAAAGTCGAAAAATCTTTTGTCTCAATTAAAGAAAACTAATATTACAAAAACATTAGATGAGTTAATAGATAGGTCTGAAGAAATACTAATTTGAGGTGAAAATTATGACAAAGACGAACAACGGAAAATTTATCGTGTTTGAAGGCCTAGATGGGTCTGGTAAAAGCACACAGGTTAATTTATTATCAAACAGTCTTTTGTCTCGCGGTTATGAACCATATAAAACATTTGAACCAACTGAAAGTCCAATCGGAAAACTTATTCGTCAAATACTATATGGTGAGATAGCCGCACAACAAAAAACCATTGCATGCCTTTTTGCTGCAGATAGGACAGATCATTTAGTCAATAAGGAAAACGGAATTAAACTAAAGCTCGATCAGGGGAAAATAGTTCTTTGTGACAGGTATTATTTTTCTTCATATGCATATGATGGGCAGCATCTTAACATGGATTCTGTAATCCAGTTAAATGAGTTAAATGCAAAACTTCTCAGGCCAGACCTTACTATTTTTATAGATGTTAATCCAAAACGTTGCTTGAAAAGGATCATCAAAAGGGGATACACTCTTGGGTCATATGAAAAAATAGATAGCATGAAAAAGGCTAGAAAAAATTATTTTAAGGCTTTTAAAAAATTAAAAAAGCTAGAAAAAATCAAAATTATCAATGGCGAGCAAGAACAGGACAATGTCGCAGATGATATTTGGTTAGCAGTACAAGAATGTATAAGAGAGCAGAGCTAAATGTTAAATCCAATATATATTAAAGCAACAACATTACCTGATGCATGGCATCAATCATTATACAATTGCTTTAAATATGGAAGAGAATACAAAATTGATTCAGGCTCTTTTGCAGGACAAAGAAGACTTGAGCTTGATTATGTCACAATAAATATCCCAATGGCGGGGGTGACCCCATTACTTCCAGAAATAAGCCCTTTATTGAACATACCAAATCCTGTCTCGTATGATTATTTGTCTGCTTATTTAACATATTTAATGACAAATCATAAACACGAAAACGAAGAGTATACGTATGGCGAAAGGCTTTGTAGTAACAATCAACTTGATCTTTTAATTTCTACATATAAGAAAAATGGATATAGAAATAATCAAATGATATTACAAATAGGAAAGCCATCGGATATGGAATTGTCTGATCCGCCTTGTTTGCGTCATATTGATACTAAAATACAAGACGATACTCTTCATTTTTTTCCATATTTTAGATCATGGGACCTTTACAATGGATTTCCTGCAAATCTTGGTGCAATTGAAATAATGAAACAATATTGTGCAGAAGAAATAGGTGTAAAGAATGGATCAATCATTGCTTCATCAAAAGGATTACATCTATATGATTATACTTTTAATTTTGTGAAAAAAATTTTAGGAAGATGATTATGTATTTTACTGATTTAAAAATAACTTTTTTACATAATGGAAAATTTGTAAGACTTGATTCTAATTTATGGGTCACATGGGAAGAAAATGAATGTGTGTGTGTTCCAAAAGGTTTTATTTGTGATATGGCAAGCATTCCCAACTGGGCAAACTGGCTTATACCAAAACTTGGACCATGGAACATTCCAGCAGTAGTACATGACTATTTATATTCAATTCATAAAACATCAAGAAGAAGAGCAGATGAAATATTTAAACTTCTGCTTAGAGAGGAAGGAGTTTCATGGTGGAGAAGAAATATAATGTATTTAGCAGTTAGATTTGGAGGTCATTATTCATTTTGAGCGTCTTCAAAATTAACTTGCTCAACAAGAATAGGTTTAATATCAATAGTATCTTTATCGTCGATGAGTTTTTGTTCTCTTTGTGTAGCAATCTTCAAGAATTCATCGACATTGCTCATATTAATGGAGCTCCTTGAATCTTCTATAGTAACAGCTTTTCGATTCCAATCATGTGGAGAAACCGCTTTTAACATTTGAACAGCAGCCTTATAATCAGATGCTGCGCTATCCCTTACAACATCAACAAGGTCACCAACCAGTTCTGCTCTTGCTTTCGTTACTTTCTGTGCAAAGACTTCATCTTTTAATACATGATAATTAAATGTACTTGGGTGCCAGTCAACCATGGCTGCGGCTTGAGTAATATTTAAGCCTCTTCTGATTTGTTTAACAAAATCAACTTTCTTTTGAGAAACTGCTTTTTTTGTTCTTTTTCGTTTTCTTTCTCCAGAAATACCTGGCTTCCTTCTTGGCTCCCCTTTTTTATTATACAGAATATTACCATCCATATCATGCATAATAAGTTCGCCTTCTGCATTTTTGATATATTGATATTTTGTTTTGTAATCTTTAGGCATATTCGTTTATAACAATTCACTAATTCCAGGTCAATAAAAAAAGTGCTTGACAAGTTGCTAGCTCTCTCATATGATACTTGCAAGCAAACAAGCTAACTATTTAAAAAGAGGAGAGTCTATGGATTTTTTAGAATTATTAAATCATGTGCCTGATTGTACGAAAAAACATGAACATCCACAATATGACCTATTTAAAAAGTTTGTGTCAAGAAAATACTCACTGGTGCGAGTCAGGCCATTAGCTAAAAATGCAGACCGTGAAGAAAATTGGCAACAGTTTTGTGATATCGGAAGAAGTTGGGAAGACTTAAGACTTAAAAAAAATGAAAATGCAGGAATTACTGTTGGAGTTGCAAGCAACATTATTGTTATTGACGTTGATGATATAGTTAAAACAGCTGACTGGATGCAACAAAATGATATTAATTTCGACACACGTATTCATAAAACACCAAAGGGATGGCATGTCATTTATAACACACCTCTTCATATGATGAAATTACCAAACAAAATAGTAACTTTAGACATAGGTTTTGAAATAATGATTAATAAATTTCAAATAGTATGTCCAGGAAGCGTGGTTAAAAAAGATAACCAATATTATAAATACAGTGTATATAATGACGTTAATCCATCTGATCCACCAGAATGGCTTGTGGCATTATTAAACGAACGCAAAGGAACACAAAAATCACCAAAACAATATGAAACAGGAATTATTCCACAACCACTAATGAAGTTTTTGCCACCATCAAACGGAGAAAGAAATACTCGTTTAATGGAAATTAGTGGATACATAAAACATCGTGGTTTTCCATCTTCTGTTGTTTTTTCATTTATTGAGGAATATGGGAAACGTGTAGGTCTCCCCACAGATGAGATATCCAAGTGTGCCGACTCTATGGCAAGATATTATAAAAAAAAAACTTCTGACACCATGTATTATATAAAAAAAAATGAAATAGGTGACATGGAATTGTTTTGTGTGTTTGGAAAACAACATTTGATTTATGATAATGCAAACAAAAGATGGATGAGCTTTAATGGTAATTATTGGAAAATAGATAATAATATTAATGTCCCAATTATTTTAGATAAACTCGCAGAATATTATGAAACAGAATTTGATGCGATCGCAGAAAAAAATCCACAAGCTGGGAATTTAATTCAACAACGACTTACGAAAATAAACACAAAAACACGTCGCAACAATATAGTAGCTCTTGCTCAAGAAAAATTAAACATTAAAGGGAATGAATGGAATCCGTCAAACCTTATAGGAACTCGGGATGGTGTACTTGATCTTGGTTTAGAAAAAGACAAAGTTGTTTTTAGACAAGGAGAACCAAAAGATTATATATCAAAAATAATTCCTGTCACTCTTGGATGGGAACATAAGGCATATTCCAGAGAAGACTTATCTTCTATAATTTCAGCAGAATGGGAAAGATTCTTACTACAGCTTTCTTCTAATAATATAGAAGTAGCAATGTATCTTAACACGATCTTTGGGTATGCACTGGCAGGGGTGTCCTCAGAAGAAGTAGGATTTGTCTTTATAGGGGAAAAATCAGGCAATGGAAAAACAACACTCATGAGTGTTCTTCAAAATATTCTTGGAGATTATTGTGGTGAAATTAAACAATCATATCTTCAACAATTTAAAAATGTTGGGTCTCCTAATACTCATGATTCTGCAAGATATTCATTCTTTGGGAAACGAATTGCTTATGTTGAAGAAATCTCATCAACAAAACCAATAGACGAATCATCGTTCAAAGAAATTACAGGGGGAGGATTTATGAGTGCGCGACCTCCTTATGGCTCTGTCCCGCTAAGTTGGCAGAAAACTCATACGTTATTTATGCTTTGTAACAAGCTTCCTCCAATTAAATCTGAAGATGAAGGAGTATGGAGAAGAATAAAATTTATAAAATTTGATGCAACATTTCGAGAAAACCCAAAAGATGGAGAACTTAAGGCAAATAAAAATCTTGAACAAAAATTAATAGATGAAGCACCAGGAATTATAGCATCCTTATGTTATGGGATACTTGATTATAAACAATATAAAAGCTTGAATCATCCACTTGATATTAAAGAATGGACAAAAGAATACAGGAAGAAAAGTAATCCTACTGAAAATTTTCTTAATGAACAGCTGTCTCCTTCACCACGAGCATTAACTTCAATGAGTGATGTTTATAGAGCTTATAAA
>Ga0180433_10002111_pt1 | contig 31738 bp, 28 predicted proteins | sample SS_ome_8_FD_132980 | JGI IMG/M metagenome (GOLD analysis project Ga0180433, IMG submission 132980) | Hypersaline lake sediment archaeal communities from the Salton Sea, California, USA - SS_1_D_1 metaG | ecosystem: Environmental > Aquatic > Non-marine Saline and Alkaline > Hypersaline >...
GGTGTTAAGGTTGCTGATCTCTGCCGCAAGTACGGGATGAGCGACGCCACCTACTACAACTGGAAAGCGAAGTACGCGGGGCTTACCGTCAGCGAGTTGAAGAGGCTGAAGGCGCTCGAAGAGTAGAACCGGCGACTGAAGCAGATTGTAGGGGAGCAGGCGCTGGAATTCCGGGCGCTCAAGGAATTGCTCTCAAAAAACTTCTAAAGCCCAAGGCAAAGCGTTTAGCGGTGTCTCATGTTAAGGAAAGCCTTGGGCTGAGCGAGAGGAAAGCCTGTCTGCTAGTAAATATGTCTGTTTCGGTGTATCGCTACCAGCCGAAACCGAATAATGATGCCATACTGCGTCAGCGACTGCGGGAGCTGGCAGCACAGCGGAAGAGGTTTGGCAGCCCCCGGCTGCACATTCTGCTAAGGAGGGAAGGGCTTGTGGTCAATCACAAGAGAACCTCGCCTTGAAAAAGCTTGACAAATACGATAATAATATATTATTTTTCATAGGCGATATAACATCTGCTATTATTATCAAAGGTAGAGCTGTGGAAGGGTGCGGAATAAGCTTTTTTCAATCCGAGAGTTCAACTGCAGATTTAATCTGTTTTAGCCAATAGAAGCCTTTCTCTGTGAGGAAGGCTTTTTGTTTTAAGGAAAAATCAGGGAGAGTATGGCATGGAGAAATTGAAGAACGTGAAGATTATCAACATTATCACGATTGTGGTGCTCATGATAACAGTATGTGTTAGTTCCTTGTCCTGTTCACCAGGTGGCATAAGCTTTCCTGATCCAAATCTTGAAGAGGCGATAAGGGAGGCTATCAACAAGCCAACGGGGACTATCCTTCAATCAGACCTTGATGATATTACTTATCTCGATCCAGCCTCTATCGAAGATCTTTCAGGGCTTCAACACTGCACCAATTTGCGTGAATTGCATATATTAATGAGCGAGCTAAGCGACCTTTCCCCGATAGCGGGTCTAACAAGCTTAACCCGTCTAACATTGAATGATTGTCAAATAACCGATATCTCGGCTCTATCAGGACTCTATCAACTGGAGTTTCTGGATCTCAACTATAACCTGATAACCGATGTCTCTTCTCTTGCAAGCCTCACCGGTCTTAAATATCTAACAATAGATAACAATGATATTACTGACGTCACTCCTCTATCAAATCTATACAACTTAGAGAATCTTGACCTTCATAGCAACCAGATAGCTGACATAGGGCCTCTCGTTGAGAATACCGGCTTGTCGGGAGGGGATAAATTAACTCTTCAATACAATCCATTAAGCGACACTTCCATCAATACCTATATACCCCAGCTTGAAGCAAGAGGTGTAGATGTTGGTTATTGACAGCTACTAATTGGCGATAGTAAAAGGCTTGTGTGACTAATCAAGCCGGGAGGTGAGCGATGAAAAGCGCAGTGCTCCGCAAAACAACCTGTGCGGTGGTTTGACCATCTAGGGTATTGTGGCTCAATGCAACCCTGCCGCAGCGAGTATGTCCGGAACCACCTCTTCCTTGCCTATCGCCATGATGTGAACACCATCGCAGACGGATTCTTTCTTGAGGCGGGCAATCATCCGGCCGGCGATCTCTATGCCCTTGTTCAATGCCTCGCCCTTCGGTGCGCCCTCGAGCTCATCGATCAAATCCCGGGGCACGAATATGCCGGGGACGTTTTCGTTCATGTATTTTGCCATCCTCGCTGACACCAGCAGGACTATGCCGGCGAGTATCTTGACCGGAAATCGGCGGGCGAACTCCATGAACCTGCTGAAGTTATCGAGATCGTATATCGCCTGCGTCTGGAAGAACTCGGCTCCCGCCTCCACCTTCTTTTCGAACTTGATGAGCTGGGGTTCGATGGGGTCGGCCTCCGGGGTCACGATGGCGCCGGCGCATAACTCGACCGCGCCGTCGAGGTCGTTGCCACCGAGGTCGGTGCCGGATTCCAGCTGCCTTATCGCCCTTATCAACTGAACCGAATCCAGCTCAAAGACGCCCTTCGCCTGCTTGTGGTCACCGACGGGGATGGCATCACCGGTGAGGCAGAGCACGTTCCTTACCCCGCGGGTATAAGCCAGCAGCAGCTCGGCCTGAAGCGCCATCTGGTTGCGGTCGCGGCAGGTCATCTGGAGGATGGGTTCTCCGCCGCGTTCCCTGATCTCAAGGCAACCGCCGATGGAGGGGAATCTCATGACCGAGCTCTGGTGATCGGTTACATTGATCGCGTCTACGATATCCCTGAGCAGCTCGATATGGTGGCACATCTTCTCGATGTTGGTGCCCTTAGGCGGTCCAATCTCGCTGGTGACCACGAACTTACCCGAGTCGAGGGCTTCTCTGAAACTTCGTACCATCTCTCGCCTCCTCAAGGGACCTTGATCATCCGCGGCCGGGGCACGGCCTGCGAATCCCTTATCGGTTGATACATCTTCATCAGCTCGAGCCTCCCCTGCTCCTTGAGGCGCTGATAGATCAGGGTCCAGGCACAGTCCTTCTCCTTATCGATCTCGCATTTACCGTTATTAGTGCCGCCGCAGGGACCGTTCAGCAACCCTTTGTGGCAAGCCGTTATAGGGCAGATGCCGGCGGTGTAGCCCAGGACACACCTGCCGCACTGATCACAGATCTCGTGGAAGAGGCCGGAGCCGTTCTCCACGCCGATGAACAGCGTGTCGAGTGCCGGCATGACCGGCTTGCCGATATAGGAACTGACCCGCTGGACGCCCAGGGCGCAGGACATGACCAGCAGGCAGTCCGCAGCCTGGATGCCTCCCTCGATATCCCGCAACGCATCCTCGGTCATGCCATCGCAGGCCATGGGGATCACCGTCCAGCCGGGGACCATCTTGCCCATTGCCTGGAGGTGCTGCTTCATCTCCATCACTTGGTCTGTGCCCCCGGTCTTGGTCATGGTGGCGCATGTACCGCAGCCGATAAGGAACACCCGCTCCATGCCCTTAATCTGCTGCTCGATCTCCTCCATGGGTTTCTGCCTGGTAATGGATTTCATAATATCGCCTCCAAGCTTACGCTCGACATATCGAATAGCTCATGTCTCCAGATCGCATCGCAGGCATCTTCGGGCCTCCCGTCTCGCCATATCCTCGGAGAAACCGCGCTCTATCTCATCGAAGCTGGATCTCCTTTCGGCAACCGCCAGCTTGGGCATCTCCAGCCTGGGCTGCGTCCCCCAATCCTCTTCATCCTGCGAGATGCCCCCCTCGGCCCTACCGTGTCGTTTCAGGTCATACAGCTCCACCCTCCCGCTATCGTTCGATAGATATTTGTCTATCGCTACCGCCGCCCTCCGTCCCGCGGCGATGGCCTCGATAACCATCCCCGGCCCGGACACGAAGTCTCCCCCGGCGAATATGCCCGGCACATTGGTTGACAGCTTATTGCTGTCGACGACCAGGGTCTCCCAGCTGGTGCGCTCGAGTGCGCTGTCCGACGGCAGGAAGGACAAATCCGGGGCCTGGCCCACGGCGGCTATGATGGTGTCGGCATCAATGCAGAACTCCGAATCGGGGACCGGGACCGGCTTGCGGCGCCCGCTGGCATCCGGCTCGCCCAGATGCATGTGGGTGCATTTCATGCCGGTCGCCCTGCCGTTCTTGCTCTCTATACGCGTGGGGCTGGTGAGAAAGTTGAAATGTACGCCTTCGGCCACCGCCTCATCGTACTCCACCTCCGTTACCGGCATCTCATCGCGTGACCTCCGGTAGAATATGCTTACCTCCCCCGCGCCCAGGCGCAGGGCGGTACGGGCGGCGTCCAGGGCTACATTCCCTCCCCCGATAACCGCTACCCTTTTGCCAACCTCCACCTGCTGCCCTATCTTGATATCCCGCAGGAAACTTAAGCCATACTTGAAATCGGTTAAACCATCCGCCTCGCCGGGTATGCCGATGCGCTGGCTCTTCTGTGCGCCGGCGGCGATGAACACGGCCTCGAAACCCTGTTTCCTCAAATCCTCCACGGTGGACGTGGTGTTGATAGAGGAGTTATATCTTATATCGACGCCTCGCATGGCGATATAATCTATCTCCCGCTGTATCACCTCAGCCGGCAGACGGAATTGAGGTATGGCAACGGACAGCATTCCGCCTCCCTTATCGAGGGCTTCGAACACGGTTACCGGATAGCCCATCCTGGCTAAAAAGTAGGCGCAGCTGAGACCGGTGGGCCCCGCGCCGATAACCGCCACCCGCTGGTCCCTGGTGCGGGGGAACGGTTGCGGTGGAGGCAGCTCATCGAAGTGGTCAAAATACCAGTCGGCGGCGAAACGTTTCAGTTCCCTGATAGCCACCGGCTCATCGAGTTCACCGCGGCGGCAGCGCGCTTCACAGGGATGGTGGCAGATGCGGCCGCAGATAGCGGGGAAGGGGTTCCTCTCCCTGATGGTCTCAACGGCCTCCAGATACTCTCCCTCGGCGATATGGGCCACATACTTCGGTATATTGATCCCCACCGGACAGGTGTGCTGGCAAGGCGATATCATCAGCGCATCGCATACCGCAGCCGGGCATCTCTTGTCCCTGATATGAGACTCATACTCGTCACGGAAGTATTTGATGGTAGTGAGCACCGGGTTGGGGCAGGTCTGTCCCAGGCCGCACAGCGAGCACTCCTTGACCGTGCCGGCGACTGCGAGCAGTGTATCGATATCCCCTTCTCGCCCCTCGCCCCTGGTGATACGGGTCAAGATCTCCAGCATTTGCTTGGTCCCCAATCGACAGGGGGCGCACTTGCCGCAGGACTCCGTCTGAGTGAAGCTGATGAAGTATCGGGCTATCTCCACCATGCAGTTGCTCTCATCCAGAACCACCATTCCGCCGGAGCCCATGATGGAACCCAGTTTGGCCAGCGCGGCGTAGTCCAGCGGGACATCGATGAACTGGAGCGGCACACATCCGCCGGAGGGGCCTCCGGTCTGCACCGCCTTGAGCTTCTTACCGCGGGGAATACCGCCTCCTATCTGGTAGATCACAGTAGACAGGGGGGTGCCTATCGGCACCTCCACCAGCCCGGTGTGGTTGATCCTCCCCGAGAGCGAGAATATCTTGGTTCCTCCGCTGTCCTCAGTGCCTAGTTCAGAATAGGCCCGGCCGCCGTGGAGCACTATCTGCGGCACATTGGCATAAGTCTCCACATTGTTGATGGAGGTCGGTTTGCCCTCCAGTCCGGACTGCGCCGGGAATGGTGGACGGGGGCGGGGCATGCCCCTTCGGGCTTCTATGGAGGCGATCAGCGCCGTCTCTTCGCCGCAGACGAAGGCCCCTGCGCCCATCTTGATGGATATGCGGAAGCCGAAGCCGGTGCCCAGTATGTTCTCGCCCAGCAGCCCCATCTCATCCGCCTGGGATATGGCTATCGCCAAATGCTCTATGGCGATGGGATACTCTGCCCGCACGTATATATAGCCGCTGGACGCCCCAATAGCGTAGGCGGCGATGAGCATCCCCTCGATCACGCTGTGGGGGTCGCCCTCGAGGACGGCACGATCCATGAAGGCCCCCGGGTCTCCCTCGTCGGCATTGCAGATTATATATTTGGGGCTACCCGGAGCCTGACGGGTGAAACTCCACTTGCGCCCGGTGGGGAAACCCGCCCCGCCGCGGCCGCGCAGCCTGGACTCGGTGACTGTGTCTATCACCTGCTCCGGGCTCATCCCCGACAGCGCCTTAACCAAAGCAGCATATCCGCCCCTTGTGATGTAATGCCCGATGTTCTTGGGGTCGACCCGGCCGCAGTTGCGGAGCACATTGCGTGTCTGATTTGAATAGAAGGGAATCGCATCGGCGCGGGGCAGCACATCACCATTGTGGCGGTATACCAACCGCTCTACCAGTTCCCCCTTCATTAAGGTTTGCGAGACGATCTCGGAGACATCATCGGCGGACACCTCTTGATAGAATATCCCTTCGGGGTCTATGGTCATCACCGGGGCCTTGGTACAGAAGCCCTGACATCCGGTATCCCGTACCTCCACCCTGCTACCCAGGCTGCGCCTCTTGATCTCCGACAACATCTCATCCCTGACATCGAGGGCGCCGTGAGCGCGGCATCCTGTGGTGCATATCCGGACACAGATCGCCCGTTGTTCCTCCCCGGCGATGAGCGACTCGCGGTACTCGTTGAAAGCCGCTTCCGTCCTTAACCTTTTCACGTCTCCGCTCGCTTCTTTCGATCGCTGTATTGCTGCAGGATGCTCCTTACTTTCGGTGGAGCGAGCTTCCCGAAGTAGTCCTTGTTCAACATCATCACCGGAGCCAGGAAGCACGTCCCCAGGCAGGGCACGGTATCCAGTGTAAACTGCATGTCGGGGGTGGATTCCCCCTCCTCGATGCCCAGGTCCTGCTTCACTATCTTCAATATGGTGCTGCCGCCGCGAACGTGACACGCCGTTCCGCGGCATACCCGGACGATGTTCCTGCCCCTGGGCGCAGTGTGAAACTGCTCATAGAACGTGATGACCCCCTGCACCTCGGCGGGGAAGAGGCGGGTGGCCTCAGCTATGGAAGCGATAACCTCTGGCGGGATATATCCCAGCTCCTGCTGAATATCCTGCAGCAGGGGTATCAGTGGCCATTTCTGGTCACGGTGGCCCTCTATGATCTCCATCAATCGAGCCATATCCGGCTCGGCCTTACCTCGGCGCTGGCTCATAACGTTTCACCCTTTCCAGCTTCACAGCGCATGTCTTCAATGCGGGGGCGCCCGACCGCGCATCAAGCGTAACCTCGAACAGTCGGTTGACCGGGGCTGCGGGGAAACCGTTGGGAATAAACACAACCCCTTCGGGTAATCTATCGGTGAATCTTACTGATGCAGTCATTTCACCGCAGGGAGAGATAACCTTGATTTCATCACCCTCGCTTATCTTCAACAGGTCAGCATCTTTTTCACTTATCTCTACATAGGGCTCGGGGAGGAATCTGCTTAATCTGGGGGACCTGGAAGTTCTGGAGCCGGTGCCGGAATGATACAGCACACTGCCCGCCAGTAAGGTCAGCGTGTATCCGTCTTTGGAGCCGTTCGTCGCCTCCCGGTAGTCCACCGGTGCGAAGCAGCCGAACCCGCTGGGGAATTTGCCTCTGTACAGACGCCTGGTGACTAACGAGTTCTTTTCAATCTCGAGGCGGTAGACATCTGCCATATCTGAGACTTGATCACCGATGCCGCTGTAAAACGGCACCATCTCCTCCATCTCGGCCATGATCTGCTGGATCGATGAGAATGGCATCGCCTTGCCCGCAGCATCAGCCAGCCGGAGGATTATCTCCCAGTCGGGGAGGCTGTTCCCCTGAGGCGCTATTACCTTGCGCAATCGCTGCACCCTCCCCTCGAAGTTGGTGAAGGTGCCCTCTTTCTCGGCGAAGCTTGACGCGGGCAGCACCACTTTTGCCAGCCTGGCCGTTTCGGTGAGGAACAGGTCTTGAACCGCAAGGAACTCCAGAGACCCCAGAGCCTGCTCCACCATATGAGGCTGGGGGAAACCCAGCGCCGGATTCTCCCCCATGATGTACATCCCCTTAACCTTCCCCTCTCGAGCGCCGGATATCATATCGACAGCCGATAACCCGATACCGCGCGGCAGGTCGGACCCCCAGCAGCCGGCGAACCTCTGGATGGCCTTTTCATCCTCCACGGGGACATATCCCGGGAGCCAATCGGGCAACGCTCCCATATCACACGCGCCCTGGCCGTTGCAGTCCCGGTGCAACGCCAGTATCCCGCTGCCGGAGCCGATGTTGCCGGTAAGCATCGCCAGGTTTGCCAGGGCCATCACGCCGTCCGCCCCGGCTGCAGACTGGGCGATGCCATTACCGTAGATAATGGAGGCCAAACTGGCGCTGGCAAATAGGCGAGCGGCGCTGGCCACCGCTTCCCGGGGGACACCGGTAACCTGCTCAACGTGCTTCAGGGTGTATTCGGCGATGCTCTCCCTGTACGCTTCGAAGTTTTCGGTCCTCCTGGCTACAAATTCCTCATCCAGCAGGCCCTCACCGATGATCACGTTGGCCAGCCCGTTGATCAGTGCCACATCGGTGCCTACTTTCGGCCTCATCCACGTGTCGGCGAACTGGGTCAGCCTCGTGCGCTGTGGATCGACCAGCAGCAGCCTGGCGCCCTTGTATTTGACCGCTCGCCTGACGGCGTAGTCGACGGCGGGGGCAGATGACGGCAGGTTGGCCCCGATGGTCAGAATCACCTCGGATTTCTCCAGGCTGTCCAGCAGGCTGGTGCTCCCGGGGAACCCGACCACAGCGCCCAGCCCCAGGATGCTGGCAGCACTGTACACCCGGCTCCCGTTATCGATATTGTTGGTGCCCATCACGCACCTGGCGAAACGCTGCAGCAGGTAGTTCTCCTCGTTGGTGCACTTGGAGGAGCCGAGGAATGCGAGGCTGTCGGGGCCGCTAGCGAGTTTTATCCGCTGCAGCTCGGAGGATACCAGCCCCAGCGCCTCATCCCAAGTTGCCGGCTGAAACTCCCCGTTAGTGTTTATCAATGGGCCGGTCAGCCTGTCTGGGCTGTGCACAAAATCATAGCCGTAGCTGCCCTTGACGCACAGCGTCTTGTGATTCACCCCGTTATCGGCTCCCGGTTTCGCCCGAACTATCTGGCCGTTCCTGGTTTCCAAATCGACGCTGCAGCCACAACCGCACAGCGGGCAGACGGTGGCCACGCTTTTAGTTGCGGTCACCCTGTGTGGCCAGTGCTTCTCCATCAGCGCGCCCGTGGGGCAGATCGCCACGCAGGTGCCGCAGAAGGTGCATTCGGATGCCTCCAGCGGGGCATCGCCCAGCGTCGCCGGCTTTGCGGCGAATCCGCGATGGATATAATCTATGGCACCCTGAACAACCAGCTCGTGGTCGGCCCGGATGCACTTGGCGCACATGATACATTTGCTCAGGTCCCTTTCGATGAAAGGGTTGACCTCCCTGATGCTGGCCGATTGCGGGATCCTGTACAGCCCGATTTCCCCGATGCCCATCTCGGAGGCCAGACGTCGAAGCTCGCAGCGGTTCCCCTTGTCACAAACGAGGCAGGAGTTGGGATGGCTGGAGAGCATGAGCTTGACGATCGTCCCGCGGTGCTCCCGCACCCTGGGTGAATCCGTGTTGATGACCATGCCCGCGGCGATGGGGGTGACGCATGCGGCTGACAGTGCCCCCGAACGTTCATCCTCAACGATGCAAATGCGGCAGGCACCGATCGAGGTGAGACAGGGGTCATAGCACAGGGTGGGTATATTTATATTGGACTCCCGCGCTAGCTCCAGTATGGTCGTACCCGGCTTGCCGCTGACCTCCCGTCCGTTGACAGTGATAGTTACGGTTTCCAATTCCCGCACCTCCAGGGGTACAGGTCAGCAAGCCCTCTTATGATGTCGACCATTGGCTTCACTGGCCTATGAGGTTACTTAAAGCGTGGCAAACCACTGACCCCGCCTAGCTGGCGGACCTGATAGCGGACAGCAACTCCGCATTAGCGCTGCTCTTGGCGACAAAACCACAGGCACCCACTTTGCCGCTCTCGCGGATGTTGTCTTCATCGTCGTACTGGCTCAGCATGAGCACCTTGGTATCCTGACTCTCGCCGGATATCATCTGGGTGGCTTTGATGCCATTCATCCTGGGCATGACGATATCCATAAGTACGATGTCCGGGGCATACTGACGCACCTTCTCCACCGCCTCGCTGCCATCCGCCGCCTCGCCTACCACAACCATGTCCTTCTGGGTGGCAATCAAGGCTCGAATGGCGTCCCTGACCACCGCCTGATCGTCCACCACCAGCACCCTGATCTTTTCGGTTGCCCCCCGTCCCATCAGCTTTTCGATGAGGATCAGCAGAGCATCGGGGTCCACCGGCTTGACCAGGTAATCATCGGACTCCATCCGTAGCCCCTCATCCCTTCTCCACCCTTTAACCATCCTCTGCTCAGGGGTGGCATCGATGATGACAACCGGCAGGGAACTGAGGGACGAGCGCTGTTTAATCCATTGATGAAGCAGGAAAGCGTCCCCCCGAGGTGTTATGGTGCCTATGATGATCGCATCGGGTTTGGCCGTCTGCACCAACTTCTGCGCCTCCGCCCTGGTTGCTGTACTTATCACCCTACATGATCTCTTCTCAGCCAGTTCGCACACGCAATCGGTGAAGGCGGGGTCGTCATCTATCAGAAATATGGTTGACATGCTTTTCACCTCCATTGTCCTCTCCAGTGCCCTGATCTGACGAAGCTTCTTGTCCTCCATCTTGACCTCCCCCGGCTATGTTAAGCCTCTTTTTCTTGCCTGACCTATGAGCTAATAGTAACCCGGAAACATGAATGGCGTAAGGGCATTTTTCTTGGTGAAGGGGGATTTTTTGCCCGAATTTAGGGGGGTTGCCCCTCGTTTTTCCGGGTGTCGGTGGGGCAGGCATGAGTGAACTGAATCGACAGGAAATGATGCGATGCCGGTGCCGGTTTACCCGTGCACGAGCGGCCTGTGAACTGTATCGGTTACAGCGACAGATGAGTCAAAAATTTGTTCGCGCACGAGCATTGCATTCGAACAGCCTGCAATCGGCCTGGAGAAGGTGCGCCGATTACCCGTGCACCGGTGGTATTGCTAGAAATCCACTAAGCCTTTGCGCAAGGCATACTTGACCAGGTCTACCTGCTTGTCTATGCCCAGTTTGTCCATGAGGTTAGCTTTGTGGCCGGCAACGGTTTTGGGGCTGATAACCAGAATATCCGCTATCTCTTGAGTGCTGTGCCCCTCCACGATAAGCTTGAAAACGTCTTTCTCCCTGTCGGTCAACTGCTCGTATGGGTCGCTATCCACCCTGGAGGCCACACCCTGTTTATAATCGTCGATGAGGAACTTGGCTATAGAGGGGGAAAGGTAAGACGCACCGTTATAGACGTAACGTATAGCCGAAGTCAGTTCAGACGATACCGCGCTTTTACTGATGAATCCGCTGGCTCCCGCTTCCAGCAGGGAGAATGCGTGGTCCCTGTCGTCATACTGGCTGAGGGCTATGACCTTAGTACCCGGCACCTCCTTGCATACACGCCGCGTCGCCTCCAGGCCATCCAGCATGGGCATCGAGATATCCATGAGCACTATGTCGGGGGTCAAGCGGGGGGTGATCTCCAGTGCCTCCTTGCCGTTGGAGGCCACACCGACCACCTCAATATCGCCCGCGAATGCCAGCAGCGCGCAGATGCCGTCCCGCACTATTGTATGATCATCAACTACCAGTACCCTAATCTTCTGCATTGCCGATGCCCTTAGCCACAGGGATCACCACCCTTACCGTGGTTCCGCGACCGGGGTAGGATTCAATGGAACACTCGCCCCCCATAAGTTTAACCCGCTCCTTCATGCTGAACAGTCCGCTGCCACGGCCTTTTTCGTCCACGCCTGTAAGCTTGTTTACGTCAAAGCCCTTACCGTCGTCTTTGATGCGCATCGTAAGCTGATCTATCTTATAGTCCAGTGTGATTGCGACGTCTCTCGCTTCTGAATGTTCTGCAATATTACCTATGCTGCTCTGTGCGATGCGATAAAGCCCGACTTCGGTCTCAGGCGGCAGGGGGTGAACATCACCCGTGTAGTCCACCCTGACGGCGATACTCAGTGGCTGAAGGATCTCCTCGGCATACCGGCGAATGGCGGGGAACAGACCCAGCGTGTCCAGCAGTCCGGGACGCAGCTCGTGAATTATCCTTCTCACCTCGCTGTGTACTTGAGAAACCAAGGACTGGATCTTCAGCATATGCTCTCTGAACGTATCGTCTACTAATTCATATTCCTTAGACATCTCCATGAGCGCCTGCAGGCTGAGGGATAGGCCGGTGAGGGTCTGGCTGGTGCCGTCATGCAGCTCTCTGGCCAACCGCCTCCTCTCCTCCTCACGCGACACCAGTATGTGCTGCGCTAATCTTTGATAACGCTCCCTGCCCGTCTTCAGCTTTTCATATAACTCCGCCTGCTCGATGGCTACTCCGACCTGGTCGCCTATCGCATGCAGGAGATGCATATCATCCTTGGTGAAGTGATGCGATAGATGGCTTGCGACATTCAGCACGCCGAGGATGCTCTCTTTCGCCCGCAGCGGTACGCTGATGAACGCTTTAAGTCCCTCGGTGCTTATTAGATCGCGACGGGCTGCATCTGGATCGACTGAGACGTCTTCTAAAAGAACGGCCTTCCCGCTTTTGGCCACAGTACCGGCGATCCCTTCACCGATCTTAAGATGCATCTCCTCGGCGTATTTTTCGGAAAGCCCTCTGTATACTCTATAGGATAAAGTATTACTCTGTTCATCGATTAACAGGATGCCGCCGATGGTTCCCTCCATCACTGAAAGCACCGTGTCCAGCGCGACATCCAGCACTGCGTCGAGGTTCCTCAACTCGCTCAGGGCAGCCGCTACACGGCTCAAGGCCGAGAGGTCGTCCCGATAAGGCTTGGGCACAGTCTTGCCGTTTTTATTCTCCATCGACATCTGTTTAGCCTCAGACTATCTGCACGCTTGGTACACCGGAATTCAACCGTGCAGTGAAGTAGTGATAATACGTCTAAAAAACAACTTTGTCAAGTTTCAGAAGCAGGATTGAAGCGTTATCGGTAGTAACATCTGCTCAAGCTGAAGTTTTATTCAGAGGCAATCTCATACTTTGGCATGAGAAGGAGTAACCTTAGCTGATTAAGAGAAAGGAGAATGCCTAGACGCGCTTTACTTATTTGCACAAAACGATGAAATGTTTAATTGCCTTTGGTGGTGCAAGCTACCAACTAACTCTACTTTCAACCGGATGGCGTTCTGGTTAAGCTACTCCCCAAGTAAGACCATTCTCCGACCTATGTCAGGAACTTGATCACCTAATTACCATTGGATTGCTAACAAGAGTCACCGATGATAACATATCATCGTAGCCATTATAGTAACAGGGGGCTTGGGAGTTGACTTACGTGATTGTAGTGGAGGGATGAATAGAAGTGATTCCGCTGTTTGAACAGTACCCTTTGCTAAGAGACAAGCTCCCTTACATATCTGTTGGTGAATTTCCCACCCCGGTGCATAAGCTCGAAAGGTTAGGAGCTGAGTTAGACATCGGTCAACTCTATATGAAACGTGATGACCTGAGTGGTAAGCTCTATGGCGGTAACAAGCCGCGAAAGCTGGAGTTCATTTTAGGCGATGCGCTACGCTCCGGAGCTAGAGAGGTGATATCCTTCGGCGGTGCCGGGTCAAACCATGCACTGGCCACGGCTATATACGGCCGACAAGTTGGTCTGAAGAGCATATCGTTGTTAATACCTCAGCCAAATGCCCGGTATGTACGACGTAATTTACTCATGAATCACTACTGTGGTGCGGAATTACACTCATGCGGGGCAGGGTTGGAATCTGTAAAAAATATGCCATTAGTATATCTGGCAACCCTGATTCAGCTTGTGCGTTGCAGGCTCAAGAACGGGCGATTCCCCTTTCTCATACCTCCCGGGGGGTCTTCGCCTCTTGGTGTCGCTGGTTTCGTCAACGCGGCCTTCGAGTTAAGAAAGCAAATCGATAATGGTGAGATGCCTGAACCGGATTATATCTACGTCGCCTGCGGTACGATGGGCACATCCGCCGGGTTGGCCCTCGGACTCAGAGCTATAAAGCTCAATAGTCGAGTCATCTCGGTACGAGTAACCAGTGAAAAATTCGTCAACGCCAAGGGGATGGTCAATCTAATCAACAACACCGCGTCCTTCCTTCATTCTCAGGATGCTTCTTTCCCCGGGTTCGAGTTTTCTCCGATGGAGATTGGCATCAGAAACAATTATTCCGGAAGACGATACGCGCTCTTCACGAATGAGGGGATGGAGGCGGTATCCCTGATGAACAAGTGTGAAGGCATCAAGCTAGACGGCACCTACACAGGCAAAACCCTGGCAGCCCTCATCGATGACGCAAAAAGTGGAGGCCTGCGGGGTAAAACAGTGCTGTTCTGGAACACCTTAAACTCTAGAGATTTTTCTGATGCAATATCATCCATCGATTATCACAGCCTGCCGCGCGATTTCCGACGCTATTTCGTGGCAGAAGTGCAACCCCTTGATCAAGATTACTGATGACAAGGCTTTCGGCTCACCACCCCGCTGGCTTTATTGGAGACCTGAACAAGCAGTGTGTAAGCCCCGGGTGTCGCTTGGCCATAGGTTCGCGGCAGAGCGATTAAGATCGACGATGTTGTGTTGGTGGTTGAACACAAGACTATTGTGTGCAGTACGCTTGGAGCATCCAGCTATATGTAACAATGGGCAGTTTATATATCAACGAGCCAGGGGCGGATGTTATTCTAAAATACGAAAGTTTTCAACAATGAGAAAATGCCGAGTACCACTGTTATAACACCTATCGCAACCTTTAGTTTTTGTGAATTAACCTTCTTAACGGTCATGGCGGCAAAAGGAGCTGCTATTATGGAGCCAATGCTTGTAGCAGCAGCGAGCAGCCAGAATATCTCCCCTGTCAGTAGATAGGTAATGAAGCCGACTAGACAAACCACAACTTCTGCCACTGTCGTGTTGCCCACCGAACTTTTCGCTCCTGCTCCGCTTATTATCTGCCCTCCTGTTACCAGTGGACCGTAGCCTCCCCCGCTTATCCCCTTGTTAAAAGCGCTTACCAGTCCTACTGCGGTGAGTCCTTTCCACGATATGACACCCTCGCGGCTTCTTTTTATAAGTATCACTATCCCTATAACCAGTACCATCACACCGATGTAAGTAGAGAGAGCGATCTTGGAGATATTTATCGCTGTGAAAACACCTATCAGTGCCCCTATAATTCCGCAGAGAGCGAGGATAAATACCACTTTGGCATCACTGGATCTGGGCAGGTATCCCAACCAGCGCAGCCTTTTTTTCACACTTCGATCCTGCCTGAAATCCAGGCTGATGTTACCGAGGCGGGTATGGGCGACTCCGCCGACTATCCCTCCGGCAAGCTGCCCGATTAGCACAGCCGGCACAACCGCCAGGGGAGCGAACCCCATAATGAGTAGAACCGGGGTCAGAGTGGTACCGTAACCCATCCCCAGAGAGGCATCCATATATTCGCACGCCAGAGATATGAATGCGACTCCTATAAATAGAGCCACTGTCAGTTCGGTTTCCACAACTACAACATTTCCAAAGCAGAAATAACCCTTGCCTTTAGTTGCTGACCATCATCCAAACTCGTCCGAACGCTATAGGATTTGTCTCCTCTGGCAAGAACACGCTTTTTAACCATGCTAAGCACGAATAACAAGAAGCTACCACCGCAGTTGAAGCCGATGGATTTCAGCCCGCTTTTAATCCTGCGGTAAACCTCGGAAGGTAAATTAATCTGTTTGCTTTCCTGCACACCATTCATCTGCTTAGCCTCGGTTAACCTTAGATATGCCTTTACTGAAAATCGAGGGGTGTTACTATTACCAGCCCAACTCACGGCGCCTGCGTGCGTAAGCTGCTTCAATGGTCTCTTGAGCCACAGCCTTGATATGCCGCTCCTGCCTTTTAGCAATAACGCAGGCCCGCTCCCGTTGCTTGGCGAGGTATTGCGCAATCTCCCGGTGCAGCTCAGTCATTTTCATTCCCTCCTCTCTTTCCTTTTCCACCTCCACTGTAGCATGTCGCTGACTGAGCTGACTTCCGCCGCAATACCTGTTACCGTCTGCCGGATAAACGCATTTACGCATCGCCGTGCAAGTATTTGTGCCTATCGGTTCAGGGAAAACGATAAAGATGCAGGCGATAACGCCAACGCGGATCGATGCAGGCTCCGGCAGGTCCAGGCACAACTCAATCATACAGGTGCCTCAACCGTGATAGTGGTACCCCGGCCCGGCTCAGATTCTATCGACATATCGCCGCCCAGCAGAAGGGCTCGCTCCCGCATACCGGCAAGGCCCAGCTTCCCGCTCCTTGTCAGGTCGCTGACCGACTGCGGCAGGATGAAACCCTTGCCATTGTCCTTGACGGTCATCCTCACCGCCCCCACATCAAACTCCACCACCAGGTCGGCGCTGGTTGCCTCAGAGTGCCGCCATGCATTCCTCAGCGCCTCCTGAGCGATGCGGAAGAGCATCAGCTCCGACTCCTTCGGCAGTCGCCGTTCCGTGCCGAGCAGATGGGTGTTGACTTCGATGCCCGAATATTTCGATACATCGGAGGCCAGCCATTCCAGCGCTGGTATCAGGCCCAGGCGGTCGAGGATAGGCGGCCTCAGATCCTGGCTCAGGCGGCGCAGGCCTTCAATGATAGTGTTGGCCTGCTGTCTAAGGTTATCCAGATTCGCCCGTTCAGCCTCAGACAAACCGCCTACATCGGAGGCGATGTCATCCAACTGTCGGGAGAGAACCACCAGGGCCTGGATCGTATCGTCATGAAGCTCACGGGCGATGCGGTTTCTCTCCTCTTCCTGAGCCTTGGTGACCTCCGCCAGGTAGAAGTTCAGATTATCGCGCATCCGCTTCTCTTCGGTGATGTCCCTAGCGATATGCTGGAAGGCCACCAGTTCGCCGTTCCTGAACACGGGGTTTGTGGCCAACTGGACAGCGGCCTTCGTTCCGTCCTTCTTGACCATCGTCACTTCTGAAAGGTCGCTCATTGCCTCGCATCTCAGGATCGGGTTCTCGATGTCCATTATCTTATCCACACAGCCCTCGGCGAATATAGCGCCTGCCCTCATGCCCCGTAATTCATCCAGGCTATATCCCGTGATCCTTACCAGTGAGTGGTTTGCGGTGATGATGTTTTCATGCAGATCATGGAGCCAGATGGCATCATAAGCGTTCTCCACTATCCCGCGATATTTCTCTTCAGATACCCGCTGTTGATCGTACAGGCGCGCGTTCTCAAGTACAACCCCAACCCGGCCTCCTATTGCACTCAGCAGTTCCACATCGTACTCGCTGAAGCGGCGATAATCATATGTCAGCGCGCAGAGGGTACCGACAACCTTGCCCTTATATTTCAGAGGCACACTTAGAAGAGACCGTATCTTGGTGTTCCGGAACACGCTGCCGGCGATGTTCGGGTCTTTGGACGTATCCTCGATCCACAGCGGTTCCCCTGTCCGAGCCACCGTGCCATTGATATCTTCACCAATCTTTATCCGTTCCATGTTCTTAGTGATGTGCCCCGATACACCACGGTAGGCGGCCAGCGATAGCTCCCCGGCCTCCTCATCCACCAGGTAAACCATGGCAGCCTCCAATTGCATAACCCCCATCGCTATCTCGGTAACTCGGTTGAGGATGTCTTCTTTTTCCAATGATTGTGAAAGGGCGTCAGAGGCCTGGTTGAGGCCGGCCAGCTGCCTCTCGTTCTCCTTGACCACGTGAAGCTGGTATTGCAGCGCCCTTTCGGTCCACTCCAGATCATTGCGGCGTTCCCTCTCCTTGCGCAGCGCGTCGAACGAAATCGCGATGGTAACCCCTAGAAATAACACAATAAACGTTTCGAGGCCGGCATCAATCGGAGCGGGGGAAAAGACCACGGCGCGGGGCAGCATGCAGATCAGGGCAACGGCGGCAACGACAAAGCTCGCTTTTCGCCCGTAGAGCAGGCCGGAATAGATGATCGGCACCATGAAGGCCATCCGCTCGAAGGCGTGACGCTGGAGGCCGAGCTTGTCCGTCAAATCGGCCAGAAAACCGGGCTGTTCTATCTGGCTCCCGTAGTGGAAAATGGTGAGGATGAAGAATGCGGCAACTATAATCCACAGACTCGGCCTCTTGACCAGCCTCACGATACTGTCGATAGGAAGCCGCTCAACCCAGCCTGCAGGTGTCCGCTGTTCTGCGCTATCCATACTCACCCGCCCCTGTTTCGGCATCTCATAATATGTCGTCGAGGTTGACCCAGCCCTCCTTCAGGCCTTTCACTACGGCTTCGGTGCGAGAGCCGACCTGCAGCTTGTTGAAGATATGCGTCAGGTGGCCCTGAACCGTCCGTATGCTGATGCACAGGCGATCGGCGATCTCTTTATTGCTAAGGCCCCCGGTGGCCAGCTTGAGGATCTCCTTCTCCCGCTCGCTGAGTGCCTCGAAAGGCACCCGGTGCTTCAGGCCATCAGGGGTAGGCACGAAGCGATCCAGAACCTTGCGCGCCACCGACGGGTGAAGCACCGATTCTCCCGCGTTCACCGCCCGAACAGCATCGACCAGCTCGCGGCTGCGGACGCTCTTGAGCAGATACCCGGCGGCCCCGGCCTCCAGCAGGCTGAAGACGAATTGATCGTCATCATACACAGAGAGGATCAGCACATTAATCGCAGGGCATAGCTCCTTGATCTTCCTGGTGGCGCCGATGCCGTCGAGGTTAGGCATCGATATATCGATTATAGCCACATCTGGCCTCAGTTCGGTTGCCAGCTTAACCGCCTCCTCGCCGTCGACAGCCTCGGCCACCACCTGCAGGTCTTCCTCCTGTTCCAATATCCGGCGGGTGCCTTCGCGCACCACCGCATGGTCATCTGCGATCAGAATGCGTATCACAGCAACTCCACCTCCTACTTTGCAACCTGTCAACTCTTATCACCGACCTCCCACTTGCCTTCGTGGTAGTGCATGGGCAGATAGCGGTTGGCGATCATCAGAATTATTATAGCCCATGCCACAAGCCCCACGGAAACTGCGAACTCCATCCAGTGAGGAGTGTACGTATAGCCCGGTCTTCCGGCTAAAGCCAGCCAGCTCACCGCGAAGCGGTTGATTATCAGACCGATGACGACCAGCAATGCGCTGAGGAACAGCTTAACCTTATCCTGCCTTATCTTGGGAATAGACAGCAGTATGATCGGCAATATCACCCCCACGATCACCTCGACCCACCACAGCGCAGCGAGCGGGGTAGCCGACAGCACCAGGCCGAATTCTCCGGCGGCGACCAGATCCACGATCTTCACCAGCAGATAAGCGCCCAGGATGTACGGGATCACCTTGCCCAGTCCGCTAAGCACATCCTGGCTCAGCTTATGTCCGAAGGCCCTGCTGCTCAGCGTGGACTCGAAGATTGCCATCGCCGGCCCCACCGCTATAGCGGTGATCAGGAACATTAGCGGCAGTATCGGCGTGTACCAGATGGGGCTAAGCGTCTCCGGCATCATGATAGCCATCGTGCCCAGAGAGGATTGATGCAATGTGGACAGCACTATCCCGGCTATCACCAGCGGTATCTGGATCGCCCTGATTAAACGCAACGGTACCCGCCAGTTCAACCGCTCGAATACCACCGGGCTGAACTCCAAAGCCAGCACAACGGTGTAGGTCATGACACAGAGCGCAACCTCGAACAGCGGCGAATGCGGGTTCCAGTAGATGATAGCATGCCAGATATACCAGGGTTGTCCCAGGTCCACCAGCAGGGCCAGGATCACCAAAGTATAGCCCAGGAACGCCGTCAGCACTGCCGACCGCACCACCGGGTAGTACTTCTTGCGTTGAAAGATGTAAACCGCACCAGCGAGGGTGAAACCGCCTGCCGCCAGGGCGACGCCGCAGTACAGGTCGAAGCTGATCCACAATCCCCAGGCACGGCCGTCGCTCAGGTTGCTTATGGCCCCCAGCCCGTTCAGGTATCGGTATATCATCACACCGAGGCCCAGGACCGCCAGCGCAACCACTATCGACGTGCCGACAGGGAAAGAACGCCCCGCCACCTTCATTTCACCAAACGCGCTCCTGAGTGTTGTCATCGCTTCACCTCTTCCTTTTCCTCCTGTTCTTCAACCGGCACCTCGCCCATCTTGTTGCGGCGCTTGATGATCCAGTAAGTGCCGGACATCAGCGCGGCCACGGCGATCAGCGCCACCGGAACGGCGCTCATGGCGCGACCCGGGTTGATGGTCACCGCATGTTCGCTTAGGGTCGGGAATCCGAGCTTCTCGAAGGGCACAGGCGATAGGTACAGCCAGGAGGTTCCTCCGACCTCCTTCTCCCCGTAGATATGGTCAACATATTGGTCCGGGTGGGCCGCGATCCGTTCCCTGGCCTCGGCGATAAGCTCGTCCCTCTCGCCGAACTTGAGGGCACCGGTGGGGCAGGCGGTGACACAGGCCGGCTCCAATCCAGCGCTCTGCCGATCCGCACAGAAGGTGCACTTGCGGATCCAGGGCAGCCGCTTGTCCCATTCAAAGGTAGGGATGCCGAACGGGCAGGCCATCATGCAGTAGCGGCAGCCGATGCATTTATTGTCATCGTAGACCACCGCGCCAAACTCCGTTTTCTGCAGGGCCCCCACCAGGCAGGCAGCCGCGCAGGCGGGGTCCTCGCAGTGCATGCACTGCCGCTTGGCGAATATCCAGTGGAAGTCGCCGTCCTCTTCAACCTCACTGAAGTGTATCTTGGTAAAGGTGTGGGCCGACAGCTGAGGCGGGTTCTCCAGGCTCCCGCTGTTCACGGTATCTTCGGCGGGCAGCTCGTTCCACTGCTTGCAGGCCACCTGGCAGGCTCTGCAACCTATGCACTTGTTGGCATCGTAAAGCACTCCTTTGGACATATCATGCCCTCCTTACATTGCAGAGGAAAGTTTTAAACTCTGGAATCGTTGTATTGGCATCCCCGACATGCGGGGTGAGGATGTTGGCGCTGTCCCCCTTGGACATGCCCGAGTAACCCCAGTGATTCAGCACGCCCACATGATGGATAGCTTTACCGTCGACAGTTATCTGCTTGAGACGCTTGGTCACCACTGCTACGGCCTCTATCTCCCCCCGCGCCGTGCTGACCATCACTTTATTGCCGCTCTCGATACCCAGGCTCTCCGCCAGGTCCTCACCCAGCTCTACGTACATATTGGGCATCATCTCCACTAGCCACGGCAGGTTACGAGTCATGATCCCAGTCTGCCAGTGCTCGGTGCAGCGGTATGTGGTGCCGATGTAGGGATAATCAGCAGCGGTTCCGCGCTCATTCATGAAACTCCCGATGAATGCGGCTGGGTCCTCCTGTTGAGGCGACATGAGGTTCTTGACCGGACTCTCCCACGCTTCATAGACCTCGGGGATGGGGCCGTCCTTGAGCCCGTAGCCCCACATGCGGGCCACACCCTCAGCTTGCATGATGAAGGGCAGGTTGCCCCCGCCCTTCACCGGCCCCCCGCCACCGTCCTTCACATCGCCCTCCCAGTCACTGCCGTTCCAGCGGATCACCGGGTGCTCGCTGTCCCACGGGTTGCCGTCGACGTCCACCGACGCGCGGTTGTAGATGATGCGGCGGTTCACCGGCCAGCACCACGACCACTTGGAGTAAAGCCCGATATGGTTGAGCGAGGCATCCACCGTGTCGCGCCTCTTGAGCTTGTTGCCATCCGCCGTGGTATACTGGTTGCAGTACAGCCAGTTGCCGGAGGCCGTCGTGCCGTCGCTCCGCAGGTCGACGAAACTGTCGATCTGCTCGCCGGCGGCATACTCCCGGCCGCCCGCGGTAGTGAAACCCGCCAGGGCGTACCCGTTGATCTCTTTGGCCACATAATCGGGATCGGGGTGTTCACCATAAGGCCAGTCCAACTCGGTGATAGCTTCTCGTGCGGGAGCCGCGGTGTCCGCTTCATAAAGCGCTTTGATCTTTTTCATGATGAGGCTCGCTATCGCCAGATCGGGTTTAGCCTCTCCCGGCGGCTCCACCGCCTGGTAGCGCCACTGCGCCCAGCGGCCGCTGTTAGCGACGCTCCCGCTCTTCTCATACGAACAGGCGGCAGGCAGGAGGAAAACCTCGGTTCCGATATCTGCAGGCTTAACCCCCGGCCTCCTCCAGAACTCGGTGGTCTCGCTCATCCAGATATCGGCACACACCAGCCATTTGAGCTTGCCCAGCGCTTCACGTTCCCCGTTGGAGTTGGGACCTCCCACAGCGGGATTCTGCCCCCAGACCCACATACCCTCTATCTTGCCCGCGCCCATGGCCTCGAACATCCCGATGTGGGTATAATTGAATCCGTTGACTACCTTGGGCAGGTAATGATAGCTGACGTTGTGATCGGTATTAGGCCACCATGCCTTGAGCAGGCTCACCACATACTTGGGCGTATTCTGCCACCAGTTGACCGGGTTGCCGCCTTCCAGCTCGGCAGGAGGTTTTATGCTGACCGGTGTTATCCTCGTCAGGTAGCCAGCGAGGGTAGTGTCGGTGTCGGTATCCGTGGGCACCTTGAGGTAGCCCGGCAGGATATGGCTCAGCAGGCACATGTCGGTGGAGCCCTGAACATTCGATGTCCCGCGCAGGGCGTTGATGCCGCCGCCGGCAACGCCCATGTTGGCCAGCAGTAGCTGGAGAATGGCGTACGACCGGATGTTCTGCGTGCCGTAGGTGTGCTGTGTGGTGCCCATGGCGTACATGATGGTCCCCGCCTTGCCCTTCGCCCCCGTCTTGGCGTACTCCGCATAGACCTCCTCCAGCTTCTCCACCGGTATGCCAGTGATCTTGGAAACCGTTGCTTTGTCATGGCGGCGGTACTGCTTCCACAACAGCTTGAGAACGCAGGAGTCGTTCAGCTCGTCCCATGCTGTATCCTCGTCGCTGTCACGTTTAGCCCAACCCGACCAACCCGCGGTGAGCAGCTTCTTCTCAGCCGCCGGGTTGGGAGCGTTGGCATACTTCCAGGTGCTGGTATCGTATTTAGCCCCGTCCCACCCGCTGAAAAGGCCGTCCTGCCCGTCCTCGCCGGGCAGCTTCACATCCTTGTTGACTATGTATGCCGCATTGGTATATTGCGAAACATAATCGGTGTTGTAGTTCTGCGGGTTCTGCCTCATGTCCTCCAGTATGTGGTATATCATGCCGCCGATGAAGGCGATATCGGTGCCCGACCTGATCCGGACATACATATCAGCCTTCGATGAGGTGCGGGTGAAGCGCGGGTCGACATTGATGAGCTTGGCTCCCCGTTCCTTGGCCTCGGTCACCCACTTGAATGACATGGGGTGGTTCTCCACCGCGTTGGAGCCGATGATCAGCACGCAATCGGCATTCCTTAAATCGATCCAGTGATTGGTCATCGCTCCCCGTCCGAACGACTCTGCCAGAGCCGCTACCGTGGAGGAGTGTCATATGCGGGCGCAGTGTTCTAGGTATACTACGCCGAGGGCTCGGTTCATTTTGGACAGCAGGTAGCACTCCTCGTTATCCAGCTCCCCACCCCCCATGGAGGCCATCTTCGCATTGCGGTTGACCGTTCTGCCGTTCCCGTCGGCGGTAGTGAGCCCGCCTGTGGAATCGCGCGTCGCCTTAACCCTCTCCGCGATGGTATCGATCATCCAGTCCCAACTCTTCTCCTCCCAGTTGGACGAGCCGGGAGCCCGGTAGAGCGGTTTGGTGAGACGATAGGGGTTGAGCTTGCCGTCCACCTGGTGTATCTGGGACATGGCCAGCCCTTTGGGGCACAACGAACCTTGGTTGATGGGGTGGTCGGGGTCCCCTTCCACCTTCATGATCCCGTCCTCGTAGGTCGACACAATCGCCCCGCACCCGACGCCGCAATAGCAGCATATTGTGCTGGTCTCTTTTACCCTGTTTTTCAGCGGGTCCACCCGGGGAGCAGCCAGTACCGTGCCGCCACCGAGATAAACCCCGGCCGCGGCAGCCCCGATGCTTGCCCCCGATAGTTTTAAGAAATCTCTACGTTTCAGTTCCACAAACCTTCATCTCCTCTCTGCTGTCAATGATACCGGTATCAATGGCTATCTATTTGCTGTCGATCTGCCTCTGCTGTTACAACGGAGGCGCCGATGATCAGGTAATCTATAACTGCAAGCGGCAGAACGAGAAAACATCCCGCTACCGCCAGCACTACTATCTCCCAGCATGCCATTTCACAATCTCCCTTCTATCGTCATAGTTACTACTCCTCAGGATTGTTCCCGTTATCGAACTGGGGCCTTATCGCGTAACAGGCGGTTACATACCGAACCCCTTCGATCTGCTGAATATCCATCAACGTCCTGAAACACTGCCCCCCATTGTCCCAACCCTCCAGCACAGCGATGACATCATGCGGCCCGGATACCGGGTCGACGAATCGCACGTTCGGCTTATGCCTCAGCGCCTCGGCGACCCGATGCGCCCGGCTGGTGGTGTCGAGATCTATCAGTAGATACAGGTTCTTCATCTCAATACCGGCTGTTTCCCCTTTGCAGACTTAACCAGAACGGCAGCGGCGGCAGCCAGGCTCACCGCGGCGATATCGTTAATACTGAGGATTCCGAGCAGTTGCCCGTTCTGCGTCACCGGCAGCACGCTAACGCCGCTGACTGCCATAACCTTTGCCGCCTGCAACAGGTCCTCCCCGGGGGATACTGTCGGGTGATACCTATTCACTAGCGTGATAGCATATTGCCTCCCGGGGTTGTCCCCGGTAGCCACTATATAGGCTGTTATATCCCGCTCCTTTATTACCCCGCGGAATTTTCCATTATCGCAGACGGGGATCACATCGGTTTCGTAATCTGACATCTTTTCAGCCACCTCCGTGATCCGCGATGTAGGTAGCACAAAGACAAAGTCGCGTGTCATAGCGTCTATTACCTTTGACATCTAGGTCCTCCTTCGAGGTGCTCTCTGGAAGGAGTGCAGGGAGGACGGCTAGAGGATTCACTGTAAATAGCGGGGGCCGTGTTGCTGGTGATCCTCCCTGCACAGAATGTACTAATCATACGCTCGGGATGTCTCGATAATGCCTCGAGAAAAGGACGGGGGCCCGGGGTGGAGTAATACGGGTTGAAGCAACAATAGAGGCCCTGTTTTACGATTCTTTTAACTTCAAGCTCTTCGAGTTTGCTGATTTTATGCATCTCCCCGGGCTCCCGATACCATAGTAGCCCGTCAGGCTATTTATTCCATCCACCGTAGCACCTATTTATCGTTGCCTTTTCCTATGAACCCCGCATAGGTAAAATCATCGACAGCGTATTCGCTTTATGGTAGTATCTAACTAGGAGAAAACAACTAGAGCATGTACTCCTCCAATGTGCTATGCAGAATATAAGATTGCTCTTAGCTGATGACCATCCCGCTTTCCTGGAAGGACTGAAGAGGTATCTCGGAGATCAAGATGGTCTGGAGGTGGTGGCTGAGGCGCGGGACGGTGAAGAGGCCGTCACGCTGGCGAGGGATCTGAGACCGGACGTGGCAATCATCGATATAAGCATGCCGGTGTTAAACGGCATTGAAGCCGCCAGGCAAATTAAAGAGGCATTACCAGATATTGCGGTGCTGATCCTCAGCGCATACTACGATGAACCGTACGTAATCAGTGCCATGCAGGCGGGGGCGACCGGCTACCTGGTCAAAACCGTGGATATAGGCGAAATCGCCACTGCCGTAAGAGCACTCCATGCCGGAGAGACGGTACTCGATGCCAAGGCAGCGGAAGCGGTTATGAAGCGGCTGGTGGCTTCAACGGGCGGGGCAAATATCGCTGACGCTACGCAGGAACTGCATCATAGGGAGATGGAGGTGCTCCTGCTCGCCGCCAAGGGCATGAGCAATAAGGAGATTGCGCGGGAACTGTCGATCAGCATACACACGGTCCAGACGCATCTGTCGAATATCTTCATGAAGCTGAGCGTAAGCTCGCGCACCGAGGCCGCGCTTCTCGCCTTAAGGAAGGGCTGGCTCACCTTGGATGAGCTTTACTAGGGGAAGGGTAATGGCAGCAATCCGCCATTCGATTAATACACTGCTTCCGATAGCACGTAACCATCACTCTTGGTTCATAGCCGTTCTGGTCGTCGTTTTCAGCATCACTTACTATGCAGGGCAACTCGGGATAGCCTGGTTCCCCTTCGGCGAGAGATTCCTCGCCAACGAGTATGCCCACGATGTACACCGTTCCCTGTTTCTGATACCTATGGTCTATACCGCGATCGTTTTCAGGTTCAAAGGCGCACTATTTATCTCCATAGTCGTCTTCATTATCCTTTTACCCCGGGGACTTTTCTATTCCCCCATCCCCGACCCGCTGCTGCGGCCGGTGGTATTCGCCATGGTCTCCAGCCTGGCAACTATCGCACTAGGCCTCGAGCGGGATCGAAGGATCAGGGAGGCCAAAACCCTCGAAGAACTCACGTTGAGCACGGACCTGCTCCAGGCGTCACGAACGAGGTACAAAGATTTGTTCGATAGCGCTACCGATGCCATAATTATACGTGATTTGAAAGGCAACATACTTGAGGTCAATAAAGCGGCGACGGAGATCACGGGCTATCCCGCAGAAGAATTGATAAAGATGAACATATCGCAGCTTCTAACACCTGATAGTCTGGATATCGCTATTCAGATGCAGCAGAAGCAACTATCCGGCGAGACCATCGGTCATCGCTACGAGCTGGAGCTGGTGAAGAAGAACGGCGATACGGCCATAGTCGACGTGGCGATAAGTACCATAATCGATAATGATGAACCGATTGCGGTTCAGGCCACCGTTCGGGATATAACCGAACGCAGGAGATTAGAAGAGAATATACGTTTCTACGTTACAGAGATAACCAGGGCTCAAGAGGAAGAACGGAAGCGCATAGCCCGTGAGCTGCATGACGAGACGGCTCAAGACATAGCCGCCCTCCTTTTGCAGCTCAGTGCCATAATGAGCAGCAAGGAGCAATTATCCATTGGAACACTGGATCTCCTGAAGGGACTGAGGGACAATGCCGAAAGGACGATGGAGGGGGTGCGCCGCTTCAGCCAGGATTTACGTCCTAGGATGCTGGATGAACTGGGTCTGCTGGCCTCTTTGGAATGGCTTGCCGACAATGTAGCCCTCCATTCAGGGATAGCTACACGAGTTGAGATATCGGGCAAGAGACGCCGTCTGCCGCCGGAAGTGGAGATGGTGCTTTTCCGTATCGCGCAGGAAGCCTTGAAAAACATTGAGAAACATTCGAGGGCTTCTAGTGCGGAGATTGCGGTAGAGTTCAGCCAGGACAGGACAAAATTGATAATACATGATAACGGCAGGGGGTTCGATATGAAAGGCAACCGGTCGGAGTTGCCCCGCGCCGGCAAGCTGGGGCTTGTCGGGATTGAAGAGCGAACCAGGATAGCAGGGGGCACACTTACACTGCAATCCGAACCGGGCAAGGGCACGGTGGTTGAAGTTCAAGTGCCATTTTGATTTGCCGCTTCAAATGCCAGACACTGATGATACGGTTCTTCGAGGCCATTTCTGACTTAAACATTCTGGGCAATCGTTCAACCCTTGATGGAATGGAAGATTGTGCACTTTACGCCACTTGGCGCTACGTTTAACTCCCTAACCACTAGATGTCTATAGCGGCAAAACAGTAGCCTTTAATGACCGCTATAATCCACAAACCAATTTATCCAAATCAGCTATTACAGTATTGACAGCATCTGAACGATGTGTTATAACTAATACGGTAAGCGGTTGCCGTAAACCGCCGAAGGGTAGCGCAAAGATGAGGGTTTATATAAACGAAGAGCTGTGCATGGGCTGCGGTTTGTGCCGAGTATATTGTCAGGTCGAACACTCGACATCGAAGGACATTATCCGGGCTTTCAAGGACGAGACGCCACAGCCCCTGCCGCGCATACGTATAGAGCGAAATGGACAGCACTGCTTTTCGATACAGTGTCGGCATTGCGATGAGCCCGTGTGCGTATATTCATGCCTTACCGGGGCCATGACCAGAGATGCGGTGAGCGGCCTGATAACGGTTGATGAAAAGAAATGCATCGGCTGCTGGACATGCTTGCTGGTATGCCCCCTGGGGGCCCTGAGCATAGATGAGGGCCGGCATATCATATCGAAATGCGACCTGTGCCTTGGTCTTGAAGTTCCGGCCTGTGTGGCCAACTGTCCCAATGAAGCCTTAACGTTAAGCCCCGTGGAGGCGAAAGCATGATAGCAATAGTCGACTACGGCGCCGGCAACCTGCGCAGTGTGACGAATGCTCTAGCGGCATTGGGCTATAGGGCGAAGGTGACACAGCAGGCCGCCGATATCCTCGATGCCGAAGCCGTCATCTTCCCCGGCGTCGGTGCCGCATCATACGCCATGGAAGGACTGCGGCAGTACGGGCTGGACAGAGCGATGCAGCAAGCCGTATCCAGCGGCCAGCCGCTTCTGGCCATCTGCGTGGGCATGCAGGTATTGTTCGATTCCACCGAGGAGGATGGGGGCTGCCGCTGCCTGGGGATCCTCCCCGGAGCGGTTAAGCGTTTGCCGGCAGGCCTCAAGATACCGCACATGGGGTGGAACCAGGTCAAGCAGTCCGGAGAGCATCCTGTATTCGATGGGGTCGACGACGAGGAGAATTTCTATTTCGTTCACAGCTATTACGCCGCCCTGCAGGCATGCACTATCGGCACGACGGAATACGGGGTGTCGATATGCAGCGTCATAGCAGAGGGCAATCTGGTAGCCACCCAGTTTCATCCCGAGCGCAGCGGCGCTCCAGGACTACGGATATACCAGAACTTTTTTAGGATGGCGGGGGTCATGAAACAGGGAAGGACTTGTGAGCAGAAGGCACTCGGATTTCGGGAAATGGCAGCACAGATAGTTGACAAATACGGCGGCAGTCCGGAGAACCTGTTCTCTATACTCTATGACATCCAGTCGGAATGCCGTTCCCTGCCGGAGGATATGGTTAGGGAGGTGGCCAAGCGGATGGGCTTGCCACTGATGCAGGTCTATAGTTTTGCGTCTTTCCATAGAGAATTCCGTCTGGAGCCGAACAAGAACATATCAGACAGCATTATTACACAGTGAAGGGAAATGAGCGTAAGACTACCGAGGCGCTGGAGAAACAAATGCTGAATACTGAATATCTGATAGTCGGTAACTCGGCCGGTGGTATCGCAGCCGCGGAGGCCATCAGGGAGGTGGACACTGCGGGCACGATCATCATCGTCACGGACGAGCCGTATGCCGCATATTCCCGGCCGCTGATCTCGAAATACCTGTCCAGGGAACGCGATCTGGAGGGCATGCTGTACAGGCCAGCCGACTTTTACTCTTCCAACGGCATAAATCTCATCGCCGGCAGCAAGGCCGTCAGGCTGAACCCCGACGAACACATTTTGGAGCTGGAGAGCGGTGAGCTTATATCTTGGGACAAGCTGCTGATAGCCAGCGGTGGAACCCCCATAACCCCCGAGATCGATGGCCTGGACAAGAAGGGCGTGTTCAGCTTCACAACGCTGGACGATGCTAAAGCCATCGATGGATTCTTGACAGAGGGCTCTTCAGTGTTAGTCATCGGAGGTGGACTCATCGGTATAAGCGTAACCGAGGCGCTGGTGAGAAGGGGGGCATCGGTAAGCGTCATCGAGATGAAGGACAGAATCCTTAACACGATGCTTGACGAGATTGGGTCTGCCATGGCCGCAGAAGCGGTGAAGGGAGCCGGCGTGAGGATCATGGCGAACCGGACCGTAACTGAGATCAAGGGCGGCAACCTGGTTTCGTGCGTAAACCTGGACAACGGTGAATCGATACCCTGCAGCCTGGTGGTAGTGGCCATCGGGGTGGTACCGCGCGTCGAGTTGGTTCAGGGGACCGGCATCGAGGTGAACCGAGGGATCGTTGTGGACCGGACGATGGCTACCAGCCACCCGGATGTATATGCCTGTGGGGACGCGGTTGAGGCCTACGATTTCATCCTCGACACCAATCGCGCCATCCCGATATGGCCCAGCGCTTATATCGGTGGCAGGGTCGCCGGATTCAATATGGCCGGCGTGCGTAAAGAATACGGCGGAGGCACTGCTCTCAATTCGCTGAACTATTTCGGCCTGGACATAGTTTCGGCCGGCATCGTGGTGCCGCCGCAAGAAGGTTACGAGGCTCTGACCAAGACCAACGGCGGGGCCTACAAGAAACTCCTGCTCCGGGACAACACGATTGTGGGCATGATCTGTATCGGTGATATCGATAAGGCGGGCATTCTTTACGGCCTGATGAGAGATAGAACGGATGTGGGAGATTTTAAGGACAAGCTTCTGGACGACGACTTCGGCTTGATATCCCTGCCGCGGGGGTTGTGGCAGGAACGGCTGGGGGCAATGCCGCTGGTGGGGGCAGTCCCGCAACTCGATCGACAGGGGAGGACATAGGCACCCCGACGGGTGGCAATCAGATTACGGTGTGAAACATGGACGATTTAATCAGGACCAACAATCCGTACGGCGACGGCAAGGTGATCGACGCCTGTTCGATCTTCGGGGCGATGGACACCAGCGGCAGGTGTTTCTCCGGCGCAGGGGTGATAAAGGCCATCGCCAACATGCACTTCCGCGGCAACGGGCTCGGCGGCGGGTTCGCCGTATACGGGCTGTACCCGGATTATCCCCGGCACTACGCGTTCCACATCATGTATCTGAGCTGCGAGGCCAGGAGCGATGTTGAATCATTCTTGAAGGAGCGATTCCATATCGAAAAGGCGGAGGAGGTACCGACCAGGCTCACCCCGGCCATCGTGGATCCGCCGATGGTGTGGCGCTATTTCCTCGAGGTCGACCCGCAGCACTGCGACCACCAGTCGGCCGACGACTATGTGGTGGAGAAGGTGATGCAGATCAATACCGGGATCAAAGACTCCTTCGTGTTCTCCAGCGGCAGGAACATGGCCGTATTCAAGGGCGTGGGCTACCCCGAGGAGATCGCCGAGTACTTCTGCCTGGACCAGTACCAGGGTTATCTGTGGACCGCGCACGGCAGGTTCCCCACCAATACCCGCGGCTGGTGGGGAGGGGCGCACCCGTTCAATATACTCGACTGGACGGTGGTGCATAACGGGGAGATATCTTCATACGGCACAAACCGGAGATTCCTGGAGGAGTACGGATACAAATGCACCATGCAGACCGATACCGAGGTGGTGGCCTATGCGGTGGACCTGCTGATTCGCAAGCACGGCCTGCCGGTGGGAACGGTGGCCAAGATACTGGCTCCCCCGTTCTGGGACGATATCGAGCGTAGCAACGGCTCAGATGCAGAGCTATACCGGGCGCTGCGGCAGGTTTACGGCAGCCTGTTGCTGAACGGGCCGTTCACCATAATCATAGCGCACCAGGGCGAAATGATCGGGCTTACCGACAGGGTCAGGCTGCGCCCGCTGACGGTAGGCACCAAGGACAGCACCCTTTATCTGTCGTCAGAAGAATCGGCGATACGCCTGATATGTCCCGATCTGGATCGGGCGTGGATACCGATGGGGGGAGAAGCAATCATCGGCAGTCTGGAGAGGCCCATATCTCCCCAGACGGCAGCGGGCACAAGGGGGGGTGGCATACCTTGTTGACCAAGAGGATCATCCCCTGCCTGGATATGACCGGCGGACGTGTGGTCAAGGGCACCAGCTTCGGCAATCTGCGCGACGCCGGTGACCCTGTGGAGATGGCGGCGTTCTACTATCGTCAGGGTGCCGATGAGCTAGTCTTCCTGGATATAGGGGCCACGCCCGAGGGTCGGGACACCATGGTTGATGTGGTCGAGAGGGTATCGGAGCAGGTCTTCATACCCTTCACCGTGGGTGGTGGCCTGCGCGAGGTTAGTGACATGCGCAGGATGCTGGAGGCGGGTGCCGACAAGGTGTCCATCAATACGGCAGCGGTGAGAAACCCGGTCCTGATATCGGATGGGGCCAGAAGATTCGGCTCGCAGTGCATCGTGGTAGCCATAGACGCGCGCCGCATTACCGATTCGAAGAAGGCCGAATGGGA
>Ga0180433_10002114_pt1 | contig 31668 bp, 58 predicted proteins | sample SS_ome_8_FD_132980 | JGI IMG/M metagenome (GOLD analysis project Ga0180433, IMG submission 132980) | Hypersaline lake sediment archaeal communities from the Salton Sea, California, USA - SS_1_D_1 metaG | ecosystem: Environmental > Aquatic > Non-marine Saline and Alkaline > Hypersaline >...
GAAGGTAAAAAAAGGTGGCCTACCGAAGTAGGCCACCCGGGAAGAAGGCGTGTCAATTGTCACACCTCCTGGGGGTTTTTGAGTTTTGCAGATTTGATTGGATGGGCTATATAGCCCAATCCCATTTGGTCTGTAATGATCGGGACGCTGGTGGAGGCCCTTACTGAATCTGGGTCATAACACCTGACTGCTGGTCCCTCCCAATAAAAACGCCCATGATAATGCTCCGGTTCATAATCTGTTTTTTTCATATCGTTGCAGAATTTCTTTGCAATATCGCAATCGTAATCATCGGCGGTTACTGAATAACTCATTGATCATCCTCCCTTGCTTATCAGTGCTTGTAGGCGTGCCCTCTCCTTTACCGCTCCGTTGCCCTTGCCAAGTTTTTTATCGAGAACTTTTATTTGTTCAGCAGGAGATCTTTTATCTCGTGCTTTTTGTCTTTCCGCTGCTTCTTCTTGCCTATCTTTTTTATCTTTCATAGAGTTGTCCTTTCATAGTTATCTTCAAAGAGGTATAATAGTGCTGGGAGAAGGTAGAGGGAGTACTCATGAAGTTTTATTTCGCCCACCCCTTTCGACATAGAGCTAAGAATAGACATAAGCAGATAGAGATCGAAAGGGCCACAAACATAGTTTTCTTCAATCCATTCTATGATGATGATGTCAGGAAGTCTGATACTCAGTACTTAGATGACGTACACGCCTACAACAAACTTTCTGATATGGACATGCATGTCGTAACTGACAGTGAATGCCATATGCACATAGATAACATCAAGGCCAATATACTTCAATGCGATGCCGTTTTGGCTGTTCCCGAAGACGGAGAATATGACGTCCCCTTTGTAATAATGCTAGCCAAGAGCATGAACAGAGATGTCTATGTAATATCGGAGGCATTTAAGGATTGTCCGTGGTTTAGGGTGTACTCCATGTGTCTCTTCCATAGCTGGGGTGCGTTCTGTGCATTTTTCGATACGTCAAACTAAAACCACAGCTTTGACTTCATTGAGATCATTCTCCTCCCAGCCGCATAGCTTGAAATGCATGACGGCTGTCTCGAGTTCATTCCATCCCGATACATAATGGGTTCCTTCCCGAATACCTATTTCGAAGCATCCATGTCCAAGGGCATTCCGGAACTCCCCCTCTACGATACTGATAAGATCCTCTGAGACTGCCTTCTTATTACCCTCTTTATCTTCGGTAATTGTAATGAGATACGAGTCCTTGTCCGCTATCTTTTTAGCCCCGAAGTATAGCTTTGGCCCTTCATATGGAGGTATCTCCGGAACGTCAGAGAGGATGGGGTCTTGCTGCTCGTATTGCACGCTGGTCCTCACCTGTCTTTCTTCTGGCGTTTCCAGTCTATAAACTTTCATGAGGGTGCGCATTTCCGCCAGGGTGTGACGAACTACAAGGATGGGGTTAGGATCTGTTCGGAGTCCTTCCCCATCTTTGAATTCCAATTTCCAGCATCCTTCTTCTTCGGACATGGTAACGCGACCAATCATGGAAGTGTCAAGGAAGAATAGCGAACCATCTTTGCCATTGAATTGTACCATTTCTCTCATTAGTCGTCTCCCTTGCCTTCGTTTTCGACTTCCTTCAAGATCTTCTCGCGTATTGCCTTTATCATCTCCGTCTCTACGTTTTTGGCAAGTTTGTAATTCAGTGGATCTGATGCACATACAATGCTGGGAATGAACCTACTCTGGCATGTGCTTGATGGAAGGAAGGGGAAGAGCAGCGATACGCTGACTGCTTTTGTGTCTTCCCATAGCTTATCTTTTCCGTAGGTTACGGGAGCCTCAAACCTGCGAATTTCTCTCGCAGCGATACTTCTAGCCTGAGTAGACGATCTTGCAACAACAACAACATGGTGGGGACGATGGTGTCCATGCTTTTTGACATCCTTGATGCTTAAGCGATAGAATCCATACTTACTGCAAGGCTCACAGTCTTCCTCGATTTGCGTTTCATGGTCTGTGCCAATTAGTACGCTTTGCGTCACTTCAGAAAGTGTATTGGGCGACCCATTCTCCTGGGCCTCCTTAAGCGCCTCTTCGTTGGGTATAAAAAAAGACCACAGAATTTCTTGTGCTTTGAGATCGGGGAATCTCTTCATTAGCCTCCACATGTATGATAGAACATGTTCGGCTTCATAGTGTTGTCCTCCGACGTACATTCGCTCTCTCCTAAAAAACAAAGTCCTCCCAGGATGTGCCTGATGCAACCTTCCATAGGTAGGTATCCAATTCTGCTATTGTCAGCCACATGCTGTCGGCTATTTCGCCGAATGCTTCTTCAAGCTTCAAATACTTTTTGTCTCCGGACACGGATTCCTCATTGAGGAACTTGAGGATATGTGTGTCAATTATTGCCAGGTCCTGTACCCCTTGATTTCTCAAGAAGTGACTTGTCGTTTTCATGCCAAGGCCATCTATATCTCTTTTGAGGAGCATACGCTTGGAGTGTCCCGAGCCCTTTCCCCTGACCACCTCCCGTACAAAGGGGAATTGCTTTTTGGCCTTTATCAGCCTGCCTGTTTTCACATTGAAGAATCGTACCGGCGTAAGAATATCTCGGAGAACCCATTCGGGTATATCCTCTTCGAAGAAATTGTTGGCAGCCAGCCTCTCAATGGTTGGTTTGTTTTGCTCGAATTTCGTTTGTGGTGCACATATCGCGAAGCATAGGTCGTAAAATATCTGCTTGTCGGCCTTAGGGGCGGCGAACCGCCCCAAGACCCTCCGCACCTGTGCCAGTTCGTCAGGTGGTATTTCAGCCATATATGTCTCCAGTGATGGGAATCTCGTGAGTCTCCAGATGGCAGTTCATGCATCTGACAGTGGCCCCACATATTTCACACACCTCATTTCCCAGTGGTTGGCCACAGATACACTTGTGACCATTTGTCACACCATCGATATATTCGTCATCGACGGTCTCCGGGACGACAGTCCCAATCTTGCTTTCGAACTCCCTCCACGCAACATCCAAAGCATCCACCATTTTGATCCCCCATTCCCGATCTCAACGAAAAAAGCGTAAGCTCACATGAACCTACGCCTGTCTTATCCCATTTTTGTGACAATTGTCACACGGTTGGCGTGCTCTTGAGTTTTTCCCTGGCTAACCCCTGGTATGTCCTGAAGAGATGGCAGAGCATCTCGGGCTCATCCTCAGATGCGGCGATAAGGATCTCCCTGATGGCGTATTCCTCTCCGGATGGCTTCAACCTCACCTTTTTCAGCCTCATGAGATCGTTTGCGCTGAGGCCACTCAGGGCATCGTTAACACTACATGCAGCGTATGTCATGACGGCTTTGGGGGGTGCGTAACTGTTCGGAATGATCTCTGCGGCATGCATCAAGGACATCTTTATGATTCTAACCTGTTTGTACGTAAGGACATCCAGCTCTCCCTTGAGCCTTCGTATACCCATTTTCTTCTCCCTTCAATCTGCAGCTGCACGACCCTCTGGCGGGTCCGTGTAGATCTGCTCCCTGTTTCTGTAAAAGTTGGCCATGAGCCTACCCCTGTCTTTGTGGTTCAGGCGGCTGATTGATTGGGCCTTCATTGGCCGTTCAACCTCAAATAACTGACGACGCTCCTCTGCTATCGCTTCCTTCATCTCCTTGATCGTTTTCCCCAACTCATCCTCCTTATATATTAAAAGGAACCCGAAGGGTCCCTTTGCCCCCAAGGGGCTAACGCCGAAACAGGTCCTCCATGAAGCCAATGAACCTGCCATACGCAAATGCAATAGGAACCAGGATGGGCTCCAGCTTTACCACCAACCAGTCCTCGATGGTCTTCATAATAGTCCCCTTCTCGTTTTCATCAGACATAGGTTTACCTCTCTTACTATTCTTATACCGGATTTTAGCCTCTAACACGCGTCGGTATCAAAGCTTAGAGCTTGACATCATATGCAACTCTTAGTATAATACCATAGATTATATTCTGTGACAATAGACACACAGGAGAATGAGATGGCTAACACGGCGATCACCCCCTTGAATTTCGCCGAATGGGCACATGCTGCAAGTCGCGATTATATTGCCAACGGAACGCTGATGAATACCTCGATTGTGAAGGTAGCCCGGGAGAATGAATTGTCTCCCATGCAGATTCAGCGCGTTTGCGAAATTGCGAATCACCATGCCTATTCAGAACTATTCAAATCCGCAGAAGATAAGACCTTTGATTTTCCTTTGGCGAGTACCGAGGAAATAATGGAGGCGCTCAAAGAGGAACCGGAAAAAGTTGCCGCTGACTACATACTTGACCCAGTAGGCAGCAAACGCGAGATCGACAGCAACAGGGTCTTTGGTGTCTCCGAGATTGGCAATGAGCCAGAAATTGAGGAACGACAAAAGTTGGCTCGTAAGGCCCTCGAAAAGATCGCAGCAGCTAAAGAGGAAATCTCTGGCATGTCTGTGTTCAACCATGAAGAGATTGTTGGGCTTGAAGATGAATTCTATAAGATAGCGAAGCAGATGGTTCTTGAGGGGACATCCCTTCGTGATATTAGGGCTGCTTGCCAGGGCTCCTGGGATTCCCCCCGTGCAGAAGAGCTCATCGTTAAGACTGCCATGAAAATGGCTCGCGAGGGTGTCCTCGGTGCAAAGCTTGAGTATCTCATGAAAACAAGTGAAGCCGTAGACGCTGCCCTGATATCTGATAAGCTCGCGAAGAACAACGCCGGTGTCCCAGTTCGTGTAATCAATGGCAATCATCCAATTGTTTCCACCATCAATACGCTCAACGACAAGTACAAGGACGCTGACAACATGGAACAGAGTCTTGAGGTGTTGGATGACAAGGCACGGATGGTAAGATCCAAGATGGAAGACCTTAACACTTCGAAGAAAGTTGACCAGTATATTCAGAAAGAGGTGTCCTAGTGGATTTGCGTGCTTTTGCTCGTGTACGTGTTATGGAATTCGAAAAGGATGCTGGCCTTCTCAACAAAGTGCGCGGTAAGCTTTGGAGTCTTGGCAGCACAGCCCGGAAGATGACGCCAGAGGCAAGGAAGGTCGTGTCGGGGATGGCTCCTAAATCTCGCGGGTCTTTTCTCGCTCTTCCCGCAAAGCAACAACAGAGGAATATAAGTAAGTTGATAAAGAGTAATGTCCGGGCTGATTCTGTTGCCAGAGCAACGGCGAAGGATACGGGTAAGCTTCTAAAACGAAGGGCCAACCTTCAGGGGCGCCTTAGGCAAAAGGGCAAAATAGCTCCCCGGGGCGGACCCAGATCCGCATCGCAGCAGGCGGCATATAAAACGAGAAGGACTAAGGCAATAGCGGCAAAACGAGAGGCTATACGGGCAGATACTGCGGCCCGTTTGAAAAGACATACGGAAAAAGAATTATCTTTGAGAAAAGTGCCTTATTATAGTGCTGCTGGTGGCGTTGGAGTTGGTGCCATGCTCGGGGCCAATACTAATGGTAGGTCGCAAAGCTAAATGTTGACTCTGAAAAAGTATGCACACGAGATGGTTAAGCAGTCAAACGCAAAGGTGCGTTTTGCCGACAGTCTTATAGGTCGCGGATTAAAGGGTGCGTCGTCTACGACCAAGTCTGCTGTTGCCCGGCTAAAGGAAATAATAAAAAAGAAAAAATCTAGCCCGAAAGAGCAGGAGAAGGCACTCAAGGCTTTTATGGATAGCCCCGCTGGTGCGGTTCTCAAAGAAACGGGGGCCGCCGCTGTCGGTGCGGGGAAACTTGTGGGTGGGATTTTTACGCGCAAGGCTCCAGGAGGTAAGCGCAAGCTAGACATCATGAAGGGGGCTGTCACATTAAGCATCCCTACGGGAATGTATTACGGTATGAAACGCGGAAGAATGAAGGTGAAGCAAAGTAAATATTACGGCCAGCGCAAGCCACCTTCTGTATATGCGGATCCCAGACGGAGGTTATATTAATGAACACGATTCAGGACCTGTATGACTCTGGACAAATTAACGACGAAGAAATGGATAGACTAGCCAGCATTCGAGAGGGCTTTATTGAGGCCCTTGAAAAGGATGCCAGCGCCGTTGTCAATTTCATCCAAGAAGTTTTCAGCGAATGTAACGATGACGAGATCGAGAAGATATCTGAAATGGTTGAGGCTCTTCGCACTGATATATTTATGCGCTGCGAAGATCCAGACCAGTATGTTCTGGCAAATATCGCGTCTGACATAGCTATGGAAAAAACCGCGAATATTTTCGGCAGCGCCCTTTCTTACATAGGCGAGGCTGGCAAGAAACTTCATCGCAACCCAATAGTGGGGAACGCCCTGAGTGCAGCCCTTGCAGGAACAGTTGGGCTTCATCTGCTCAATACGATTTCTCAGGGCGTAAGAACAATTAAGCATCCTTTTGAGGAATTAGCAGACCGTAAGAATACAGCCATCCAGTCTGAGGCCGCGCTGTCCTCAATATTGAAGAGCAATCCCGAGCTCAAGGCGGATAAAAGTACATATGACAACTTTGCTCTTTTGAGAAAATATGCCCCTCAGACTGTAGCCACAAATAAACCCTTGGCTGAGACTATGCTCAAGAAGATGCAGCAATGGGGTGGAGTAGATCCCCAGTCTCTGGCGCAGATGATAAAGATGGAGAAAGATTACCTAGATAACGCGAAATCTAGGTCTCTAATACCAGAAAGTCAGCCCCCATCATTGAGCATCAAAGCACCAGCTATTATGGAGCCACAGGCGTGATATATGCCATTTTACGGCAACGAATGACCAAGGAGCCATCATTAGCAGGCGTAGTAATACTTGAGGGGCAGCAAATACGTGTCACTGCCAGCTCGAAGTTACTTATGCGGCTTCTGGAGGAAATATTCGCATACCCCACAAAGGTCAAAGAAAGGACTGCTGAGGGGGTATTTAAGAGGACGCCGAAGACGGCACGTGAGAATATCAAGGTATCCCTAATGCAAAACCTGTATTACCCTTATAAGATCGGAGCCTTGAAAGATACCGTCGAATCCTCTAAAATATTGAAATACAAGAAAGTTTTTCCAACGAACATACTATATGGAGAGGTCAGACATGAGCAACCTACTATATCAGCTTCGTAGCCGTCAGAGCGAGTTACACAAGGTAGCCGAATTTGAAAAGACTGCCGAGGAGATATTCGAGGCCGCCTTTTTCGATGAACTCGAAAAGCTGGGCTATGATGTAGAAATGCTCAAAGAGGCTGGTATCCTAGGCGATGCCGCCAAGTGGGGCATTGGGAAGATCAAGAGCCTTCTCCCCGGGGCTAAGAAAATGTCTAGGTTTCAGGCGGCAACGCAGGCCAATGCTGCCAAGGCCGCAAGGGTACGCAAACGCATGAAGATGGTTCAGCAGGCTGGTAAGGACTGGGGTAAGACTAGGGGCCCTCAGGGTTGGGTAGGATAGATAATGCCTCTTCTTGAGAAGATTGCTGAAGCCGAAAGAAGCTCCATAGAGAGGTTTGCCCGTAAGCATCCCAGATTTGCCACACAAGTACTGGGGTCTATCCCGGGGGATGTGATGGTGGCCCTGTTATTGAGAAAGAGCTCTATGAGTCCCCTTAAGAAGTTCTTGGCCCGTGTAGGCGGAGGAGCAGTCAGCGGAAGAGTCTCAGATGTTCTCTTTAGTAAAAAATTGAAAAAAGTGCTCGATAAAAGAGCGAATTGATAATTGATAATGTGTGTCTTAATTGGAAAGTTTATTAGGAGGTATTGATATGGAGCTGCAGGATTATGCGAGATCGCAAGTAGCAGAGCTTCAAAAAGAGGCCCTGATGTCTAAACTTGTGGGGGCAGGTCGCTCAGTCATGCGCACTCTTACGGGTACTAGGGTAAAAGACCTGACCAAGAACGTTGCTCGTCTAGGCGGAAAGCGCGGGAAGCCCCTCGCTAAGACCGTCAAGAAGCTTGGCAAAAAGAAGGCCCAGGTAGCGCTAGACACAGCCGGAGAAGCCCTTCAGAAGGCCAAGCTCAGGCAGGCGATGGGTCGCCGTGCAGCCGCTGCTGGGGCTGGTGGGCTTGCAACTGGTTACGCCTTGAGCCAGTGAGGATCGAAATTGGATAAGCTCCTGACAATTCCTCAGTACGATAAAGACGGCGAGCCCAACACGCGCCTTCTTTCCAGCATGTCTCCTGCTGGTTTCCAAAAAACCGCAGGAGTTTTGCCAGCTGAGGTACAGGAGTATTTGGCCAGGCTCAATCCAGATCCAAATTTCCTGTATTTGCTGATCGTGGCCCTGGGTGCTGCCGACTATTGGGGATCTAATGTCAATGGAGATGCCTTCTTCGAGAAGGACCTTTTGGCCATGCAGAGCCCCATAGAGGCATTGAAAAATCCGGAGCCATATACTGGCAAGCAAATGCCTAGATACAAGACATTTACTTTTGCCAAGATCCGGAAACATCATCAGAACAAGGATCACCATCCTGACTATGGTCATGTCGAACTTCCCGTTTATGACGATGCGATGAAACGCGTTTTGCTGATTGTCGCCGTTGACAGGAAGAAGGCCCCGGATATTGTGAGTGAGGCCGAAGCCGGGAACTCTATTGTTTGGTCTATGGGATGTAAGGTTGCGCGGGATGTATGCAGCATCTGCAATAATGCGTCTAAGACCGTCAAAGATTACTGTGATCATCTGAAGTATCAGATGAATCAGACGCTACCGTCTGGCGAGAAGGTGTTCGCGGTTAATCCAACGCCCAGGTTCTTTGACATATCAAAAGTTCTTATCCCGGCTGATAAGACAGCATTTACATTAATGAAAGTGGCTAGTGAAATATCTAGTAAGGCTCTCAGTGTTCCTGATTATTACGCATCTGTTGGCGATTGTGGTGAGATGGCAAAGGTTGCGGCAGCACAAAATATAGTTGTGCCCTCAGCCTTTGCTGCCGAGCACATGAAGGTGGCAGAGAAGTTGTCAGAGGACAAGGTCGGAGAGATTACTAAACGTATCCCGGCTGTTACGGCAGATAATGATCTGTCAGATGATGCGGCAAGCATTAAGGCTGTGCAAACTGCACATAAGATAAGTTGCGGGGAGAAATCCCTTAAGAATGCAGACATGGAGAGTCTTAGTAATCTCCCGTTGCATCAAATCTTATCTTCCATGGCTGGCCTTGGCATGGTGGCGAAACCTCGTGAGTTTAAGCGGATAATCGTCATTAAGGTCAACAATGGGGCCAAGCGTGCCGACATGAATCCTATTGTGTTGCCGGAAGCAGTAAAAACATCCGCGTTGCGGATACTGGCTCCTTACATTCCAGAGAGGTCTGCGTGTTCCCCCTGGATTGAGAAGAGAGCGAATAGGGCTGATGAGTCCTATCCATGTCGCCTGAACGGCGTCGTTAATGAAATGTACACGCAGTATCGCAATAGTCTCATGCAGTGGGACGTTCAAGACACAGAAGTAGTAATGACTAAGCATGCCAACCTTATAGTTCCGGAAGATGGCGCTGAGGAAGATTTCTTCGCAGCAATGGTTGGCATCACCAAGACGGCTAGTCTTGGTAAAGCTACGGCATTAACCGGCCTGGCGGCTGGATCCCTGTTCGCTCCTTATCTTGCATCTGCGCATCTTCGACTGAAGGCTGCGCAAGAAGGTAAGTCGTTGACAGGGATTAAGAAGGTTGTTGCTGAGCGACCCGGAACTATAGGCACTGCTGGTATCACAGGAAGTGCTTTAGCCCTAGCACGGTTGTTAGGGAAGATTTGAGAATACTGAAAGGAGTATCTTATGCCAAGCGTAGCAGAAATCCTTGCTCAGATGCTTGATACCCCCGCCGAAACCGAGAAGACTGCACAGCCTGCAGACGTCCAGGAAACAAAAGTGGACGACAACGAGAAGCTTGCTGCCGAGTATGGTTGCACCGCTGAAGACGTTGCTGAGCTGAATGCAGAGCTTGACCAGGAAGAGGCACATGAGGAAGCCGAGAAACAGGCCGAAGAGGCCACGTTCCTTGGCCGCTTCATGGCTCGCGGCTTCATGGACGAGCTCCAGAAGATCGGTATGGGCGTTGGTGGTTCTGAGCCCACAACCACAGATCAGGGCGGCGACGTGCCGCAGGACGGGTCAGTTGCCAATCGCGTTGCACAAACGTTGTCGGTGACCCATGGCCAGAAGCAGACTCCCAAGAAGGACGAGCTGAAGGCCGCTTTGAAGGCGCAGAGAGCTAATTTCCAGGTTGCTGACAACAAAGCTGTCGAACCTGCACCTGCTCTCGAAACTGAGTCGAAGTAATAACTCAGAAAGGAGATTCCAATATGAGTCTTGCTGAAATCTACCGTGAACATTTCGGGGATACCGAAAAGACCGCAGAAGAAGCGCCTGTAGAGAACAACGCAGAAGCCCCGGCAGAGAACGAAGAAGGCGTAATGACCAAGGAAGCCGCAGATGCCGCTTTTGAGGAAGCCTTCGAAGCTCTCACTGAGGAAGAAGCTGAGAAACTCGCCCAGGTCGTAGAGGTCATGGACGAGGAAGGTCTTGAGTTTGATCATGATCTGCAAAAGCTTGCTGCCGCTGCAGAGATCGTTGATGAGTACGAAGAGTACGTCGAAGCAGAGAAGACTGCAGCCGAAGAAATTGACGCTGGTGGTCGTCTTTTTGCTCGCGCAATAGTCGATGAGCTTGCCAAGATCGAGGAAGAGAACAAGTAAGTTAAGTGTTTGGAGGGGTCACCTGCGGGTGGCCCTTCCAGATACCACTGAGTGCTATAAAGTGAGTAATTATGAGTAAGCTGTTGACGGGATTGCTTGGACTTGCTGCTGGTACTGGAGCGGGTTATGGCATTGGTGCTAGTAGGGAGAAAAAACGCTCCCGTCAACATATCGAGGAGGCGAAACAGGTTTCAGAGCTTGCAACGAAACTTCGTGAACGGGCAGAATCCAGTAATCGTCGCTTACGCCTAGAAAATTACTATGTTCGTAAGGCACTCAATGAACTTGCTCGAAAGAGAATTTCAGATAGTAAATAGGAGAACAGGAATGTCTGGCTTAGTAGACGAACTTGTTGAGGCTGTACTTTGTGAGCCGAAAGAATCAATTACCAAGCAGGCGGAAGACATGAGTGCTCCTGCTTCTCCTGATTGGGAAGAGCTGGCTAGTGAACTCGAAAAGCAGGCCGAGGAAGACCTGCATATCGTAGAGAGGGAAAAGTCCGTTGTTTCAGATGGTGTGCGTATGCAAAAGTTAGCGATGGCCACCATTTTGGACGTTATTGATGACCCCAAGTACATGCCAGCTATTGAAAAGATTTCTAGTGATGCGCAGGATCTCGTAAAGAGTGCGATGGACGCACCTGAGCCTGGCAGTGTTGGCGAACTTGCGCAAATCGCCAATACAGATGGACCGACCTATGTGAAGCACCCGGTTGGTAAGGGGCGAACCCTTTTCGAGAAGATGAATACTGGTATTGTTTCAGCGCCAAATGTGGTAGCGGAGGATAAGTAATGAGTAAGCCGAATCTAATGAAGAAAGCAGCAGCTGCCATACGGCATCTTGGTTCTGAGAATCAGGACCTGAAAGACCAAGTAGAAGATCTCAAGAAAACCGCCAGTTCCTTGAGTGAGATCGAGAAGGCGTCTAACGCCTCCAAGATCGTGCTTCAATTGGTTGCCGATGGCGAAGTGGACCCCGAGGATGCACTTGAGAAATTTGCAGAGGTTTGTACACTTACCCCTGCAGAGATCAAGCTTGTTCTTGGAAAGTGTGAGTCAGAGAGTATTGGTCGGGTTAAGACTGCGTCTGTTGACGCCGTTGCCGACCCCCTCTCTGCCTATTTACTTGGAATTGAGTAAGGAAAAGGAGACACGAGATGGCGAACATCAATAATTTCGAGGTTACAAGCCCTCTCAGCATGATCTTCCGTAAAGCGATCCCGATCAAGGCCGCAGAAGTCATCAAGCAGGGTCAGTGGTTCACCCTTGACGCGAATGGCGAAGCTGTCTTGACCGGTGGCACCCCGCCAACTTTCGCCTACCTGGCGTTTGTTGACAGTGAGCGCCCCGACGTCAAAGGCACTTTGCCTGATGGCAACGAGGTTTCTCTGGGTGGCATGGCTGGTGTTCTTGGCAGCCTGGAAGGTTATACTAACAACGTGGGCTATGACGACGGCCAGAGCTATGCTCAGGGTGATCGTCTCACGGTCAAATCGGGTAAGCTGACCCCCGCTGCAAGCGGTGAGCCGGTTTACGGGTATGTGAAGCAGGCAATCGGCCCTGACGGCCTGTTGCACTTCACTGGTGTTTCTGGTTATTCTCTCGCGACTGCTCCGTAGTCGAGGGTTTGGCAAAATCATAAGGAGATACAACATGAATGGTGTTGATAATGCCACAATCAACAGCCTCTTTCACCAGGCTGTAGATGACCCTCAAGAGCTTCCCAAGCTGGCACAGGCTGCCGGTGCGTTTATTCGCCAGAAGCTCCGCGAGGTGTCATTTGCTCGGAAGATTATTCCTCCGATCAGTGTTACCAAAGCTGACTGTCAGCGTTCAGTGAATCACGACGTTCTCGTCAAGATCATTGACATCGAGCCTGACAGCTATGCAATGCCGCTTGATTTTCGGGCACAGCCCGACGGCAACTGGATCCAGGGAGAGCGGTATGAAGTTCCCTTTAGCTCCATCGGATCCGAAGAGTTCAACAAGAGTGAGCAGGAACTGCTTGCTTATGAGATGCCCATCACCAAGATCATCGAAGAGAATGCGGTGAAGGACATCCAGAAGGTAGAAGATGAGCGCTTCCTTCAGTACGTCGAAGCTGCTATCGCTGCCGCAACCGCGCTGCACCCCGCCGAGCCGAAGAGCATCACCGTTTCGGACACCAAGGTGACCCGCAACGCGATCAGCCAGCTGGCTAAGCTTCTCCCCGGCCAGGAACTGCGTCTGGCGACCATCCTCATGCATGAGGTGGACTACGCAGATATCCTGACTTGGGAAGCCGTTGATGTTGGTGACCGTCTCGCCAGTGAAATCACTGTCGATGGTTACAAGTATCAGCAGATCGGTGGCTACAAGCTGGTTAGCTCCATCAAGAAGGGTGTTGTAACCCAGGGCGATATCTATGGGTTTACAGATCCTCAGTTCCTTGGCAACTTCTTCATTCTGAACCAGACCAAGTTCTGGATCGATAAGAGAGCCAATATCATCAGCTTCCGTGCTTGGGAAGATGTTGGTATGGGAATTGGAAACATTGAGAGTGCAGCTAAGGTTATACTCTCTTAGTTAACTCCCGCTTCGCGAAGGAGGGGAAGGGCATTAAGGATCCCTTCTCCCTGAGTGTCTGCCCCCTCCTTCCGATTTACCTTAGAGAAGGGACGAGAAGGGAACGGAGAACAGAATGGCTAAAGTAAAGATCAAGAATATTTGCGAATCACAATGTGTTGGTTTCAGTTTCAAATCATTGAAGCCCAACCAGACAACCGTAGTGGACGAAGACATCATCACTGAGGCCGATAAGCGCCTCCTCGAAAAAGGCGATGTCGCCATATTGGAAGCGTGGGATGGAGTGATTGACAAGGCTCCCGTTCAGCGCGTTCCCCAATCTCCTGAGAAGAAGACTCCCCCCAAGGACGATTCCGACAAGAAGATGGTTACCTCAAAAGATATCGACCCGGATGCTAAGAGCGAAGAAGCTGAAGAGGTTGTTACTCCTGCTGATATAGCACGTCAGAAAGACGAGTCAGCCAAAGAAGAGGCTCCTGCCGAAGATACTCCAGAAGAGCCTGCCAGCGAAGAAGTTCCTGCAGAAGACGAGAAGGCAGACGGAGAAGAAGAGGCCAAGGTGTACACTCGTGAAGATCTGTCCTCTATGACCCGCGATGAGCTTCGCACCATCGGGAAACCGCTTGGTATTCGTGGTCGTGGAGTTGAAAAGCTAATTGAAGACATTCTTAAGGCCCAAGGCAATGCGGAGTAATAGATGGCTACGTCAGTCATGGATAAGGCCGTTGGCCGCCTACGCAAGTTTCTCAGAGATACTGATGAGCTAAACGAACTCCTGGAGGGAAAGGAATCTTCAGACAGTCAGCTTCGCATGGCGATTGAGGATGCGCTTGATGACTGGAATACGACTCCGCCTCTCCTGGCAAAAGTCACACTTGAAACTCATCCCGCTCCGCGCTTATTGCTGCGGGGCGCGGCTATAGAGGTCCTTAACAGCGTCGGTATCTTTCATAGTCGCAATCGTTTGAATTATTCAGATGGCGGCATTACTGTTGCGATCCATGACAGGGCTCAGGATTATCAGGCTTGGGCTACGAAATTCAAAAGTGACTATGAAAGCAAGAAGGAAGACATAAAGAAGGCTATCAATATAGAAGGTGGCTGGGGTGGCGTTTCGTCTGAATATTGTGAGATCAATACTTGGTGGTATTGATGTGTCAATTGTCACGGAGTATGTGATGCCTATAATGGAAAAAATATCAGCTGCCATTGAGAACATCTTCCATGGGGAGGCATACGAGAAGAAGTTCACTGAGAAGGATGCCAATCCAAAAGAACTCGCAATGGGTATTAAGGTGGAGATGGAACATACTCCGGACCCCGCCCTTGCGAAGAAGATCGCGCTGGACCATCTAGCAGAGTTGCCTGACTATTATACCAGGCTGGCAAAGATGGAGCGAGAAGGTAAGAAAATGTTGAAAAAGGAGGCATCAATGGAGCTTCAGGAATTTGCAAAAGAGATGTGTAAGGAGGCAAACGTAAGGAGAGTCGTAGGTGGAGTCGCCGAGGCTGCACTGCGTAAAGCCAAGCTTGCGCCAAAGAATGCCGCTAAAATAGAGAAGCTGCTTAAGAAGCTTCTTCGAGTAAAACAATAGAGGGTCACTGTGCTTGAACTCGCTTCTCTCACTGTTGATTGCTGGACCCTTGACTATACTGTAGTCAGCTGGTCCATTAAGCCCACGGTGGAAAACATCGCTGACTATACATTTAGTGTGTGGAGGTCGAATTCACCCGAAGGACCCTTTAAGCTCATCCAGGGCGGCCTCGTTGATACCTTTGTTTATAAGGATCCGTCAGTAAACCTGAAACATCGGTGGAGGAAGTACTACTACAAGATTCAGGTTGATCCGCACAATGACCCTCATTACAGTCCATGGATTGGTCCTGAATCGAGACAGAATAGGCCCGATACCATTGCCAGTGAGATCATACGGCGGAATGATTTATTGCTACAGAACTTTGTTGGCATTGACGCACAACTGTATATCAGAAAGACATGGGGACAGCGTTGCTGCACATGCTGGGATCCGATTAAACAGAGGAAAAGAGAATCGAACTGTCCCGTTTGCTATAATACTAGCTTCGTTGGCGGCTTCTTTGGGCCAATACCCATAAGGATCAATTTCAGTCCGTCACCCGAGATGATACGCCAGGCAAACTTCGAACAGCACCCAGACGCTACGAATGCATGGACAAGTAATTATCCTCAGATCAGTGCAAAGGACATTATTATTGAAGAAGGCTACAAGCGCTGGCGGGTTGTGACGCCGTCATTTACGCAGAAGCGAAGGGTAAAGGTGCATCAGGTATTGCAGCTTACTGGCGTGAACCTCAATGACATCGAGTATAAGTTACCTGTGATTGGGACTGAATAATATGAAACTATCTGAGTTTGCAAGGGAGCGTATAAAGACGGCTGGCGTGTCTGCCATAGCTAAGACCCTTTTCAAAAAGGGACTGACTTGGGGCGAGAGGCTTGCAAGGGCCAAGAAGCGAACTAAGCTTTGGCTTGGGCGTAGCACCATTGGTACCAGGGGTATGGTAGGTAAGGGTGTGGGCGAAGCTGGGAAGGGCATGTTGACTTCCCCCATAAAAACCATGAAGCGTGGCTTTAAGGAGATGAGGGGAGATGAGAAAGCATTTGCTGGCGGTCTTGGTGTTCTGTCCGCGCAGGATGCAGTGGGCAAGCTTGAGCCTGGAGAAACAAGGGCTGGGCGTGTTGGATCGAACCTCGGCATGATGGCTGGGTTACTTGCTACGCCGTACAAGAAAGTGGGCATACTTGGCAATATATTGGCAAGCGACATCATTGGGGGCGGTCTTGGCAGACAGGCAGGTCGTCTTACATCTAAGATTACGGGAATTGGTGGAGCGGCCAAGCCCGGATCGATGGAATACAAATTTAGAAGTTAAGGAGAAGGGATTATGAGCGACAAGATGGACATTCGTGAGTACAAGAATTACGCACAAGGCACCCATGGCAAGGGTACCATCAATGAGGGGATGCTTAAGGCTATGGATAGGGCTACAGGCGGTAAGAAGCTTAGTAAGTCTGAGTGGAATGATATGAATGCCAAGATAAAGATTAAAGGCGCAGAGATGGAGGGGTGATGAGCATCCAAGAGAAGATCGCAAAGGTTTTGACTCCAGAAGCCCGTGAGGACCTTCCGGCTAAGTCTTTTGCGGGATCTGATGAGTCTTATCCAGTGCATGACAAGAAACATGTGATAGCAGCTATCGCATATGCAAAGAAAAACATGGGGCGTTCAGGCTCGAGGGGCCTGGCCCAAAATCAGAGCAGCTGCAAAGCGGTACGATATTGATATCGAAAGGAGAAACTAATGGAACTACAGGATTATGCAAGAGAGATGTGCAAGGAGGCCGTTGCGTCGAAGACACGAAAGATCTTGAAGGGTCTAAGTCTTAAGGGGCAGGGTATCTATACGTCTGAAACGATGCCTGGAGCTATCAAACGCCTAAAGCAACTACTGACTGGATCCAGGGCGTCTGAGCTTTCTGCTGCCAGCAAGGATCTTCATAAGAATATAGATAAATTGCCCATGGATCTTCGCTCTCGCCTTAGGGCCGTTCATAATCTCTCTCGGGAGGGTATGAAGGAGAACCTAAAGGTCCTCGGAACGCGAGCCACGGCTGCAACTGGAGTTGCTGGTGCTGGGTATGCAGCGCATAAGGCTATGAAAAAGAAGAAATAGGAGATATTATGGCGTCTGCAAGAGTAGGTATAGGCAAAAAGATATTGGGCGCTGCTAAAAAGGCTCTGATAGGTGACAGCCCGAAGTTTCTGTTTGTCGGACAGAAGGCGTATGGTCGAGCACTTGGCGCAACCAAGGCAGAGGCATTATCTAAGATACCCGGCCTCAAATATGTTCTTGGCGCTGCACACTGGCAGGATATCAAGGCCCTTAACCCTAAGTCATCCCTCAAGGATTATGCCAAGGCGATGTCGAAGATTAGGGGCGGCTCTATGTATATACATAACTCACAGACGATACCCGACAAGAAGCTTTTCCGCATAAAAGAGCTCGCAAAGAAATTTAATGTCAAGGCCATCAATGCGGATCCAGATGTTGCTGAGTACCTTAGTAGAGACAAATTGAGAATGGGCAAAATGCTCGGTTCTATGGGCGCTGGCGGAGACAAGGATTTGCCAGCTACAGCAAGAGGCATGAAGCGCTTCTTGAACAACCCAAAGAACCAGGATAAGTTCATAAAGAGCAAGTGGGGGGCAGAGGGCAGCGGAATTATGGGCAAGGTGAAAGACCTGAAGCCCAAAGAGAGGGAGTGGCTCCTAAGCGACATCGGAATGAGAGAGGGCCATTTGGTTCAGAATCCTGTAAGCGTCAAGAAAACGTTAACTGGTGGGCTCAGAGAGTTCAGGGTCCATGCGAGAGACAGGAAGGTTGTGGATATTGGCGGTAGGCACAATCTTGCAATACCATCTAAGAAAGAAAAATCCGCCATAAAGGATGTGGTCGAGAAGTATCACAAAAAGCTTGAGAGGGGTGGTCGTGGAGCAGAGATGAAAGAAAACCCCAAGCTAATAGCCTATGACATAGCGTTTAATAAGTCCAACAAGCCTGTGATACATGAATATCAGCCCGGGTCTGGCCTTCATGCTCATGCTCTCTCTGGTGCGCTTCGAAAGCTAGTAAAGCATGAAACAGGCCAAGACATGCTTGTAAGGCGCGTGGGCAAGAGATTGGCAGTGGGAGGAGGTGTTGCAGGAACTGCTGTTGCTGGCAAGAAGCTATATGATAAAAAAAAGCGGCCACTGAGTAGCCGCTTAAAGATGAAGGCACAGCAGCCTGTCAAAAAGAGCATCGTCTAGCTCTTCTTTGTGTAGGCATGTCCGTGCCCTTATTGATGGGTCGGCAAGCTCAATGAATTTGCCACTGTACTGGGAGATTACCGAATAGTGTCCACCACTGAATCCAGGCACATCAAACCGGATGCAGATTGGAGGACACCCTTTGTCGATTTCCTTTTTGATGTTTTTGAGGGTTGTCTTTTTCCATTTTGTAGTGAAGCCATAGTCTTCGAATAGATCTTCGATGCTCTCTGCATAGGAGCCCTCTAGGTCTTCGACGACTTCTTCACATATGTTTTGGATATTGGCATTGATGCCGTGTGACTTTAATATGGTTAACGCAGCCACCGCACCACAACTACAGAAATCTGTTTGTATGTATCGAGTGAGTCCTCCTGATGTCTTGCCGAATGGGAATGCGGCGGGGATTCGAAGCGTATCTCGAAATTTGTTCCATGTTTTTCTTAGGTTCATGGCTTCTCCTTTCTACTTATCTTATACCATTTTTGGAAGGTAACAATACGGAATGAACAAGGTGTCAGCCAAGTGGGATAAGATGTGGCGTGCAGGAGAAATACCTGCGAATGCCATCAAGAGGATACTTAAGAGCAGGTCGCCGGTAGAGACCCTGGTAGACAACCATCATCTTATTGTGGGTAGCCCAAAATACCCGTTTACCTACAAGGGTGTAAAAAAGGCTGTTAGCGGTGAGCTCAGGTTTCGTGGCAAGAGTACGGGTGGCATAAGCGATAAGATCGTGGCCGCTGCAAGGAAAATGTCTAGAGATGGATTGCCTCGCAAAAAGCGATATGACCCATTCGCCGAGGCTTATGGTATCTCTAGAGGGAAGAAAAAATGAGCGTTGTCAAGGTAATCGAGCTCCAGCCATCATTCAGTGCGCAGCCACCAGATTGGGTGCGCATGAATGTCATGAAGGAGCGGGTTGTCAACAATATCAAGGAGATATGCTACTCTGGGATCTTCAAACATCCCACCGGGGCCCTTGCAAATTCGATAAAGGGCTACGTGTCCGGGAACTCGATCTATGTCATTTCCGATGCCCCATATGCCAAGGCGCAGGAAGAGGGTGTGAGACCCCATGTGATGTGGTATCTTTTAGGTAAAACCATACCCATAAAGGACTTTCGGTTTGGCCAGCGCAGAACTATTTACCGAAAGGCTACCCTTAAGAGCTACCTGCGTGGGGGATGGAGGCATCCTGGGTATGAAGGTAAACATTTCATGCAGCAGGGTATTGCCAAAGCAGTTGCAGAATTTGAAGATGAATTCAGTGACCACAATATGTGGGTGAGGGATATGTGATGAACAAGCACAATATCAAGGGCTTCACGGAAGAGATTGAGAAGATGGCTATAGCCCCCCTCTTGCTCGGGGGTGCCGCTCTTGGTAGCGCAGCGCTGGGATATGGCGGTTACAAGGCATACAAGTCATACCAGGCGAAGAAGATGAAAGAGAAGCAGCTTGAGGCTCGTCAGCTGCATTCCAATAGACTGGGAAAATTAGCTCCAAGGCTAGACCCACAACTACTTTAGGAGATATGTCATGAGTCGTTCAAAGGGATTCCTGGAAGAGATCCAGAAGGAAGCAAACATGAAACAGATTGCCAAGTATCTTGCCGCCGCTGGTGGTGGTGCTGCGCTTGGCGGAGGGGCGGCCTATGCTGTTGGCGAGAAGAAGCGCAAGACGCACCTGAAGCAACTCGCTGACCTATTCCGGCAGGCAAATATTGCCGAGAACAAGATGATTGCCCAGAGAGCCTTCCAGGCCGGGAAGCAGTCGTGATTACGCTCAGAGAGTTCGCCAAAGAGGCCATGTGTGGAAAATCGCACAAGAAGAAGACAAAGAAGCTCGGAGCATATTTGCAAAAGAAGGCCGCATATCGTATAATATCTAGTCGGTCCAAGAGGTTAGCTCCGGGGGCCACTGTTGTGACAAGTAAGTCGAAGCGGAAATATTGATAGGAGATTCTCATGGCATTTCAGGTAGCCAATCTAGGATATGACCTCAGTATTGAAGGCCATGTCAAGGATAGCCCTAACCCAGGAGACCCGGGTACGGGACGCTTGGGGTTTGAGGAGTGGCTCAATGATAATGTGACCACTCTTCATGACGTTGACTATGCAAACAGCCAGACAAAGCAGGTAGTCGTTTATGAATAAGAATATGCTCGCAGGTTTTCGCACAGAGATGGAAAAGCAGGCCATCAGCCTTGAGGAAGGCGTGAAGGGGCTTGGCGTTGGTGCTATCATGGGCGCGATACTTGCGGCTATGGGTGCCAAGGCACTGGAGAGGCTTGTCGTCAGAAACAAAGACGCAGCCATTCTCGCTGGAGCTATTATGGGTGCTGGCACGATGGGCAGTGCGGGTTACTTGCTGGGACAGCCCAAGCAAAATGTGACAAATGTCACGCCTCCGCCTGCTCCCCCGGCTGGTGTTGTTATCCATGGTGCTCCTCCTGCCGGTACACCGATTAGTTCTATGAGGCATATATGAACAAGATAGCCCTTGGTGACAAGATAACGAGTGCCTATAAGACAAAGGCTGGCAAGGAACGAGAGGCTGGTCAGAAGCCCGTGGTGCACGGCAAGAGGGATATCGCTACGGTTCCCCTTGCAAAGTTTGCGCGTGAGCGCATCGCAGCAGGTAAAAGATGATACTAACTTCGTTCTCAAAGGACATCATACTCCAATTCCTTCAGGATATGTTTTCCCAGGAAGATCTGTATGATGGCAAGAACGATTATACATGGAGTCCGGATCCAGAGCTGAGCAAGATACTTATTGCCGATGCCTATACAGAGGATTTGGAAACAGAAGAGATGAGACCAGCGATAGTGCTTCGTAGAGGCCCTATTCGTTGGATGCAAGGCAGCATTGATCAGAGGTCGTTTGTTGATTTTCGAACTGGTGCAAAGAGATTCCAGGATGTCCTGGCGCTGGATTTGACGGCGGAATGTCTCTCCCGAAATGGACTGGAAGCTGAGTTATTGGCAGACATAGTATTCCAAGGAATCCAGATGTTTGCTGGCGCTATCCGGAAAAGGGGAGCTTTCGAGGTTGATTCGGTAGCAATAGGGCCGGAAACCTTGATCCAGGGAGACTCTCAGCAGGATCTCTCTGCAGTGCCTGTCGGCATTAGGTTACTCATGCAGAAGCGATGGCAAGTTAACATGGACGCGTCATTATTGGAAAAGTTTCAGAATACCGCAACAGATCCCAAGCTTGGAAGGACTGTTTCTGTGTCTGAAATATCGAAGGAATAAGGAGAAACGGAGGAGCTCTTATGGCTACTGGAACAATTCTGAAACCAGATGTATTTGTCAAGCAGGTGTTCGAGACTACGTCTCCTACGCTGATCCCACCGGCATTGCCCTGCTGCATTGTCGGCGAAAACAATCAGATTGAATACAAGAAAAACGCTGGGACATATGACGGCACAGCCACCATATATCCCTACCCTGACCTGAAAGTCGGGGCCATTGTGGATCAGACCAGTGTGGAAGTCCATCTCACGAATGAGTATGGCACCTTCCTGGTTGACCCCAATGATTACACCGTTGATGCCGATAGCATTAACGTAGAGGCCAACATTGAGATCACTCGTAATGTTCAGGCTAGTACAGGTACTGGAGAAACCACGGCAACTCAGTGGATCAACACTACCGCTCTTGCGGCAGACGGTGTGGCTGATGCAGCTGCTCGCACTTTCAATAGTGCAACAGTTGATTTTCAGGCTAATTCTGTGAAGCCTGGCATGACACTCTTCCTGACAAGTGGGGCAGACGAGGGCATCTACACCATCGAGGCCGTAACGGGAACAAACCAGGTTCGCGTAAAGGCCACCAAGAACTTCAGTGCCTTTGTTGGCGGCACTGGCATCAGGTTCCGCGTTATTGCTGATTACACCCAGTTCGTTGACGACCAGGCAGACTGGCTTGATGAGGGCGTGCAGCCCGGGATGGACATTGTCATCGAAAGTGGCTCCAATGCAGGCACCTACCGCATTGAGAAGATCGTCAGTGACATTGAGGTCTGGATAAACCAGATCATCATCAATACTCAGCACACCGGCGAAACCTCTGTAGGTACCACCTTTACAGATTCAGGTAAAGATTTCACCGCAGAGGGAGTCACGGCTGGCGACCAGCTTGTCATTGAGACTGGTGCAGAAGCAGGCGTATATACCATTGACACCGTTGGTACTACCACAATGGAGATCTCTGGAAGCTTCGCAAATGCCCTGACAGGACTGGATTACCGCGTTGTCAAGAAATTTGCCAACAGCCAGAATGTTAACTACCGCATTGACAGCACCACTGAGGATATGACGGGTTCTATTTTGGCTAGTTACCTGGCTCGGCGCACCGACAATATTAATGACCTTATTAGTGTTGAGACTCTGGATGACCTTGAATCTTTGGTTGGCCAGCCCGTACCAGAAAATCCGCTTGCGTTTGGGATGTTCATGGCCCTTCAGAATACAGATACTGTTGTCTATGGCACTGCTATTGCTGAGGACGAAGTTGACGACCACGTTGAGGCCTCTGAATTCCTGGAGTCCCAGGAAGTCTATGCTATTGTTCCCCTGAGCCAGAATCCTGCTGTTCACCAGATATGGGCGGCCCACGTCACTCAGCAGTCTGATGAGGAGAGCAAGCATGAGAGAATCTGCTTCATCAACCGTCGTCTGTTTGTGACCGAAGAGAAGCTCGCGAGTGACACTGGCGCTGTGGACTCAATCGGCACAACCTTCACCGACGCCAATGTGGACTTCACTACCAGCGAGATCAATGCCGGTGACTTTATCCACCTCCTGGATGCTGAAGGCGAGGTTGAGGCTAGTGTTCGTATCCTGCGCGTTGAAGGTCCCACAGAGTGTGAACTTGTCGCTCCTGGTCTTCCGACTTACGCCGGTCAGACAAATCTCGATTATAAGATCGAGACGAAGCCGCTGGATAAGCTGGAGCAGGCAAAATTCCTGGCAGATTACGCTACGGCGTTTTCAAATCGCCGAGTATTTATGATTTGGCCTGATGAAGTTGAGATCGGCTACTCAGATGATACACGGGGAGATGATGTATTTGATACATCTGATGACGAAGCAACTGCGCTTCTTCCTGGGTATTATGCTGGCTGTATCATTGCAGGCATGATTGCAAACTACCAGCCACAGCAGCCGTTCACCAATCTCCCGATGACCGGTCTTGTTGGTCTGCGGAAGTCGAATGAGTACTTCAGCCCGTTCCAGCTGGACACCATTGCAACTGGTGGCGTATACATCATCGTTCAGGATGTGGCTACTGCACCTACCTATAGTCGTCACCAGCTCTCAACCGACGTGTCTATAATTGAGAAGCGTGAGCTTTCGATAACCAAGGATGTTGACTATATTGCCAAGTTTGTCCGCAATCAGCTTCGTCCATATATCGGAAAGTACAACATCACTAAGGTTTTCCTGGAGATGATCGCCAGCATCACAGACGGGCTTATCAATCTGCTTATTCAGGATGGCCAGTTGATAGATGGCCAGATCGTTGAGCTACTCCAGGACGAGGATCAACCTGACACGGTTCGACTTACTATTGATATCGATGTTCCGTATCCGTGTAACTACATTCGCGTGACCTTGCTGATTTGATAGCAGGCGCTAGATGAGTGAGAGTTTTGTTTATTAGATTAAGGAGAAAGAAATGGCTAAAGAAGCCCCTAGTGGACCAACTACATCTCTCTCTACCTGGCGTTTCTGGGATCAGCACGTCCAGAATGATATGCCCGGTGGAAACTTTATCAATGCAGCAACCGTGCTTATTGCTGCTGGTCCCCCTCGCCTGGCAGACACTGGCCTAAAGGAAGAGGTAAACCTTGATTCAGGTGGCCAGGGTGGATCGAATCTTGCGTATCCAATTGGCGTCGTAGAGAACTTTGGCATGCAGCAGAACCGCATGGTTCAGAAGCTTTTCGAGATTGGCTCAAAGCGTGCATATCATATCCCTGGACGCACAGTAGGTACAGTTAGCCTGGGTAGGATCCTGTTTTGGGGTCCGTCCCTCATGCGTGTTATGTATGCCTACTACCCATCGGCCAAGATGAAAGGCGCGAATGATCTGGACAACGTTTCTGCCGACCTCGATAAGAACGGCAAGCGAACCCCAGCTATCAAAGACCCGGCTGGTTATGGCGGCCTCGGAGAAAACACGAGTACTCCAGAGCCAGAGAACAGCGACTTCTTTATCAATCTGGGATCAGATTTGTTTGATCATCCCCTTGGGTTGATGGTCTATCTTCGCGACGCAGAGGATGAGCCGTATGGCGCGTTCTACCTGGAAGATGTCTACATCCAGGCACACAGCTTCAACATCAACGCTTCCAGTGTTCTGGTTGCTGAGGGTGTGAGCTGTCAGTATGATCGCACAGTCCCAATCAACATCAAGTCGGCTGTAGCCAATGGAAGCCCACGGAAATACTAGTAGCTAAAAAAGCGTTGCTTGTGTGATTATGGAGGGTGGCTGCTAAGGCCACCCTCCCTTTTTTGGTTTAGTACATATATAACCTCGGTGAAATCATTGATCCACGCAATGATCTTTCTGTAGGACCATAGCCTTGCTTCCCTTTTGCCTCATCCAATCGTTTGGCTTCGCAAATCATCCACTGATTCACAATGCCATCAAGGATGCCATCATCTTTCTTCTTCTGTTGCGCCGAGATGAACATATGATGGAACACCGGAGCTTTATCTGGTCCTACTGCAACTCTTCCCATAGTTCAATACCCCCAATTCAGAATCCCATTTAACGCCGAGGGATCCTCCCTCGGTCATTTACCACCCTTTCTTTTTGCTACTGCGATGATGAAACCTCCCTCATCGAATACCTCTATGCTCGTGAACTCCTTCACTAGCTCTTCCTTGAGGCTCTCTCTCGTGAATCCCTTCTGAAAGTTTTTGAACTTTCCACGGCTGACCATGTATCCATCTTCATACTCTTCCCAGGAGCCCTTGTTCTTCTCTATGTCCGAGGCGCTTCTGACAGCGATGTACGCGATTCCTCCTGGCTTGAGTGTGTAGAATATATCGAGCAATGCCTTCCTCCTCGTTTTCGGTGGCAAGACATTCAAGACATATAATGATACTGCTTGGTCACAATTTCCTTTTCTTAGGACCTCTCTGTTTGTTGGTCCATGCTCGGGGTCATACTCAATTACGGTGGCATAAGACAGCTCTTGCAGCTTATCTCTATCCGGATTATCCGGGTGCCCTGGTCCCTGATGGAAGACCTTTCTTAGCATTGGATTGATACCCAGAATGTACCTCAATGGCGTGCTGATTTTCTTTCTGGATATTGCTGTTCTACCAGAGTTTCTGGTTAGCTCATCTGCCATAAGTCCTCCACACGTCAGCAAAAACACAAAACGATAACATATCATCGTTCTCATGTTAGTGCTTGTGGAGTATCACATCCTTGTTCTCATGCCAGCAGCGATATCCGCATTCAGGGCATCCATCACCACAATCGATTATCTCTTTGCGGCGTGGTGCCTTGAAAGTATTAATAGCAGCGAACTTTAGGCCCATTGCAGGCTTCTGTTGGCTGTCGTCCAGGCTTTCCCTTATCTTGACATTTGGGAGCTTCGATAATGTCTTGATAGGTCCTTCCAGGTCCCTTCTTTTCGTGAAGGCTAGGAAGAGCGTGTCTGGGCATCTAAGGGCTATGTCGATCCATTTCTGTACGTATTCTTCACTGTAGAAATCTCCACTTGCGTGGATTCTGAAGTAACTGTACTTTCCCTTGATGGCCTTGACCGCCTTGTCCACAAATCCTTTCTTCTTGGACTCTTTCAGCCTGAATGTCGTCCCCTTCTTCACATTCGGAAATACATGCTTGCCTCGCATGGCATAGCACCACTTTGCACACCATTCGGTGGGGGTGCATGTTTTCATCGGTGGAAGATTGAAGACGCCTACCTCTTTACCCAATTTTGTGTTGCCTTGAACCACGATATCCATGATTGATGTTCCCTTGATAAGAACCATTGCGAGTAGAATCCACAGTGGTATCAAAGGTATCAAAGATATCAAATGTATCTGACGCTTCATATACGGATTATCGGTGTGTCAATTGTCACGGGTCCTTTCAGCCCTTCAGGTATGCATTTCCCAGCCCACTTCGCCACTTAGGCTTACACTAAAAGATGGCGCACTGCCATCACCAAATCCATCATGTGGCCCATGAAAGATCACGCCGCCGTTGAGTATGGGCGCATAGTTCCCTTCTGGCGTGAGCTTCTCGATGAGCATGCTGAATGAGTATGGGGCAAAATCCCTGCCCAGGGTTATCCGGCATTTCTCTGTATCATGCCAATCGCATCCATAAAGGTGGAGATTCATCATCGCCAAGTTGAATTTGCCGCTTAATCCATTTTTGTAAGCGAAGTCTGATACTTCTTGGAAATAGTCTTTGATCTCATCTCGGATAACAAGCATCACATCTCCCATTCAGTTACGACCTTTACCGGCTTCGGAAAGGCCACATCGCCATTGATGATTAGGATCTTGCCGCCCCAGTAGTTGGTATCCATCTCTGCTGGCATGGCATCAAAAAACTCTGCGCTCTCTCCCCAGTACTTCTCGTTGAGCCTCTCATTGAGCTGTTCCTTAGACACCATATCTACAGTGGTGTCTCCGTCGCTGTTGCTGATTACGAAGAATGGCATGATTTCTCCTATCCGTCTACCCTTATTGCCAATCGATCAACCGAATAACCTCCTCTCTTGTTATCCGGTAGTGCCCAGAAGGAGTCTTTTGGGCCATGATTTCCCGCTTCTTTATCTTGTTTATAACTGTCGAGTAGTGAATTCCCAGGGCGCTGGCCACCGCCCTGGTAGAATAGTACCTTCTCGTTATCTCAGATATGGGGGTATGCGGATGCAGCCCCTGAACAGATCTATCGCTCACAGTCATGATACTACCGGGTCTTATGGGTGTCTTATGGGCCTTGCGGGAGTCAGGGTCGGCCATCTCAGTAGACCTCTTGAGCCGCATTGTCTTGAAATCCACGTTGTATTTCGGAAGAAGCCTATCTATCCATTCTCGCTCCCTGTCCAACAGGTCTTTCTTTTCGCATGGCATGGCAAACACCTGGTCGAACTTCTTATTGCCCACATGCTGCAATATCCTGGCTGGACCATACTCGGACTTGCCGACATAGACAACGGATCCCTCGTGGATCAGGAAGTATATTCCGCATCTGACAGAAGGCAGGCAAAGGGGATATAGCGCTTCCTTGACCTCCTCCAGGCCCGGAGGAGCCTGGATGTCCTCGATCTCAAGGTATGCCCTCAGGACAGACACATGGCCCTCCAGAGTCTCTATCCTCTCGTATTGCCGTTTCTCTTTGTCGCGACACTCGCTTAATATGGCTTGCGCTTTACGCAGAGCCTCTCGGGCCATTACTCCCGAGCTCACCTTATGCTGCTCCATTGATATCACTCCTCCTTTACTAATGCGTATCCGGTTGAATGCTGATGCATCCTCTGAATACTTATGCGTCCTTTGCGAGGCTTATCATAATAGGCGAAGCCGCCCTTGACTTCCGTAATAGTGATTTTTCTTGCTGAACATCGCTTGTCCAAGTCCCTCCATACCTGGCCTGCCTCTACGAGTATCCCTTCTTTGGTCATGTTTTCTGGTGCGCCCACAAATGGCACTCCTCCAATCTCCAGATAGATATTCGGATCAAACGCCACGGAGAGACTAAGGCCGTCATCGTCCACGCCTACCATATCGTCTTCGTTCAGTGTCTCTAGCCATTTTTTGATCTCACTTATTGGCATTGCCATCTATTCCTCCTCGCTTGAATTGGGTGATCAATATAGATCTTATGCCACAAAAAATGCGGACCCCACATAAGCGAGATCCGCATCACCTGCGCCACATCCTTGGAGGGGAATGTGCTAACTAATGCTAGTCAGGAGGCTCGTCAGGTAGCTTCGTCCATTGTCTATAGGAACATGCATGGCATGAAATGTTCCGTCAGATTCATTAACGATTTGAAGGATATATCCATGTGTCCATCCAGATGGATCGTTGTGTCTCCATCTTGGCTGTAGCTGGCAAATGCAGCCAGGACACCACGCGGCTACGAGTCCAACACCAACCATCCTTGTTGTGCTATAATCTGCGCGATGGGTATTACCGGCCACAAAAACCTTGCCATTCCTGCGAACAATCAGTGTCTGATTATCTACAGAGCAGCACCATACATCTCCAGAATATGGAACGACAGAAATTTTTTCTGACGATACATGAGTAAAGCCACGCTCACAGATTGTCAGGACGTTGTATCTCGATCCATTCCTATACCTAACAATATGAGATGATCTTTTCCCATGCTTGGCACAAAGCTCTTGTAGTATGTCTATATCGCTATCGATGTTTGATGCGAATTGCACTGAATTTTCTGATGTAGTGCTTATGCTGCCATCAGCCATGATAAGCGTGTCTAGGAGAATCTCAAATTGCCTGGCCGAGAGCTCGGTCATCCATTTCTGTAGCTTCTTTTCTGGACATCTTGTGTGGTATTCCTTTACGGCATCGCTTTTACTTGAAAGACCATATCTGTATGCGTCATAATTTCTGTGTTGGCCATGTTCATCAGACCCTGCATCGTATCTCTTGATTTTCGAGAAATCTATATTCATTCTTGGCAATAGGTCATCAAGTTCTTCTACTCCGCCACCAGGGATATCGGATTGAGCTATGCGTATGTGATCATTCCCCTCCTCTATACATCCCTCAGACACAATCCATCCGATGAGGCGAATCATGTCATCGCTTATGTCATAATCGGACTGGTTGTCCGACATTGCCGCAAGTGGTATGGCTGCCTTGGCTAGGTCAGAAACATCTTTTGCCTTGACCCTTCTTAGCTTGCGTTTACCGGTGGTAGCCTCCCCTAGTCGTCTTACATTGGGGCTCATTAGTACCATCGCGTGGTCTTCTGTGACCAGGGCATCGATAGAGCGACTCTTGATTTTTACCATTTCTGTGTAATGGTCATGTGTCCAGACGTCTTTTATGGGCTGGTGCTCGAACTGCCCCGTTTCCATATTCACTGTTGCGGCAAGATCGCCTACGGAAAGGTCAGTATATTTCTTCCATCCATCACGCGTAAGGAGTTCGGTGTCATCAGAGAAGCAGTGTCCATAGAACACACACGCAGCGAACTTATCAAGCGTTTTGCTTGCAGCATGCTTTGCGCAGCTGAAGCCATGAGTGAAGAAGCTCTTTCCGAGCTTGAGCGTTCCCCGCTCAAGGAGTCCGCCATGACATTCACCTATTCTGTAATACTTGATGCCCCGCTTTTCAAGGTTCAATACTTTCTCTGGCGATACTGCCCTAAGAAGGAATTCGGCGTTTCTCTTGTTGCCCTCACAGGCATCTACGCACCATCTTTCTACTCTTTGTTCGTGATTGCCCTCCATATAGTGTATCTCGGCATGTGGTGCGCGTTTTTGTATGTGATCTAGTAGGTCGTTTGTGGCCGCTACGTCGTCCTCGTAGACAGATTCATCGATTTGTGATACGTAGCCAAGGGTGTGTTTTTGTGCAAGCCATCCTCCACATTCCAGGCCATCTCCTAGATGCACAACCTCTCTTACATCAATAGCCTCTATGTCGTTTAGGAGTGCAGATACAGCGCCCTTTTCGGCATGTGAGCCGTGTGTGTCTCCGAGTATGACTCTGGCGAAGGTCTTTGGTTTCTTGCGCTTCCTGGTTTTCTCCGGTATGGCAAGACCACGGGATTTTCGCGCCTGTTCCAGCTGTTCTGTTGTGGCCTCTAATTGAGCCTTCAGGACCTTGTTTTCCTTGATGGTCCTTTCCAGCTTGTTTCCACCAGCTATGGTCTTTCTAAAGGCCTCTAATTGTTCTTTGTCATTTGCGGGTTTTCCCCTCTTTGCCATTATCTTATCTCCTATTCATTAGCTATTTCTCGTAACTCCTCTACGTGATCTGGGTGTCCCCATATGTTGTATTTTCTTTTATCCTCATCAACTACATCTGGGACTATCAGATGTTCAAAGTCTCTTCTTATGCTTGACCAATCGCAAGAATTTATGCCCAGTATTTCTCTGAATTCATTATCTGGTATCCATATGCGCTCTTTCAGTACGGTATCTATGCCCTCTATTACGCGTTCAAGAAGCTTTTTCGTTCTGCGTGCCTGGACTTCAGATCTAGAGAACATTTGACGAAATCCCTCCACACCGGCAGGCGTGTCTTTCTTTTTGGGTGGTGTCTTTGTGGCGGGAACATTCGTCTTGATCTTGTTTGCATAATTCGTCTCAACACTTATCAAAACCCTTCTTACAGATGCTTTGTTGCGCTTTAGTTCTTTTGCACAGGCGTTGACGAGTGCTGGTCGCGAATCATACTTGTCGATGTTTTTTGTGAGATACTCCCTGATTGTCATTCTGCGTCCTCCATTACTGGCGCGTTGGTTATCAACCTCACTACTCTGCAAGGAACCAGCTCATTAATAAAGACGTTGATTATCTCAACGCCGCTATTGTATAGCCTCTTCCTGAGCAACTTGGTAAGATCATCAACCAACTCGCCACCCTTCATAATTGATGGCATCTCTCTCTCCCTCATGACCTCTGCAGCAACGCTCATTGCGAGAGGAGGTATGTAGGTATCGAGATCATCATAGTCACAGAAAGCCTTTAGCGGATCCGTAACCCTATATTGAACAACGACGCCTATGGAGATCGATTTTCCATCTTTTGTCAGGACGGCTTGTGTTCTGCAATCTATGCATTGCTTACATGTCTTCCTGACATCCACTTCGCATAACATTGGAAAATATATGAAAACTGAGGATGACTTTATCGAAGACGGCTTACCAAACCAGTAGGCCACGCCAGCCTCAGTGGAATCTACAATCATGATGGAGGGAAGGGATGAGAGGATTTTGTCAAATATCTTGTCAAGCCACTCAAACGCCATGCTCCCCTCCTGGTAGACATGTACGGATATGCTGAGTGTTATTATAGCCATATTTCCTGCGATATCCATTGTGTATTACCACATCCGTTCATGTCCGAGCTAAAAAAATAGAACTCGCAGGTGCGTGCATTTATCATATACTATTGGTATATATGTCTTTACGTATATATACGACGTAATTCGGACCTGTTCGATTTTTGTTGGTATTGTGGGTTAGGATGGTATTGAGTCGGTAACCTTGGGTTCTGTAGGGTCCACCTGTCCCATACAGCGCGGCCTCCGTTTGACTGAAGGCCGCGCTGTCGTTAAGGTGTTCTTACTGGATGAGCACAACATTGTGTTTGGGGTCTTCGTCGTCATCGTAATTCCACTCTATTTCATCTGCCCCACTCCAAGATGTTGGCGGATCTCCGTCTTCGTCCATCTTGGCCATTCCTGTTCTTACAATCTCCGCTAAGTCAGGGTCTCCGGCTGCATATACGTGTGCCTTGGGGTTTTTTGTTTTGAGTGAATTGATTAATTGCTCAACGGTCATGTGGTCTCCTTGGTATCAATGGGAAGACGGAATGGCATCCAGGTCATATTTTCTGCCATA
>Ga0180433_10002115_pt1 | contig 31647 bp, 31 predicted proteins | sample SS_ome_8_FD_132980 | JGI IMG/M metagenome (GOLD analysis project Ga0180433, IMG submission 132980) | Hypersaline lake sediment archaeal communities from the Salton Sea, California, USA - SS_1_D_1 metaG | ecosystem: Environmental > Aquatic > Non-marine Saline and Alkaline > Hypersaline >...
TCCAAAATGAAGTACTACAGGCGAGTTTTTTCTCGCTTTGACAAGTCCGTGGAAAGTTTTGTGGCATTTTTGTCTTTTGTAGGAGCAATTTTATGGTTAAAATGAAAACTCAACGGAACCTAACTACTTATGCGCTTCCTTTATATATTTTTGTATGATTAATACTTTTTTATTCTATAACTCAACCACAAGGTTTAATTGCTATATATTTTAAGCTTGAAATAGGCAAAGAAGGATTCTCAAATTTTTTCTTGTTAATCTCAAGATCTTCGTTCAAAATATCAATTTTGAATCCTACATTCATTATTTTTTTAATATAATCGTTTTTTAGTAATGCTCCTAATACACAGGTGCCTTGCATTTTTTTATCAGTTTTTTGTTGCGCAGAAAGGGGCTTGAGGAGTACTATGTCAGACACATACATTAGTCCACCAGGCTTAAGAACTCTGTATGCTTCTTTAAAAGCTGTTTCTTTATTTGAGGCTAGACTCAAAACGCAATTGCTAATAATAATATCAATAGTGTTGCTATCAACCGGTAAATTTTCAATGTCGCCTAAACGGAATTCTACGTTTTTGTAGCCATATTTTGTGGCATTTTCAGTTGCCTTGTTTATCATTGATGGTGTTATATCAATTCCAATAACCTTCCCTTTGGTGCCAACTTTTTGTGCAGCTAAAAAGCAATCTAAACCTGCGCCAGAACCTAAGTCTAATATTACTTGTCCTGGTTTAATTTCACCTAAGTCAATTGGGTTTCCGCATCCAAGGCCCAAATTTGCATTTGCTAAATCTTCAAGTTCTTTTTTTGTGTAACCAATATCCTGTGATACTTTTGCTCTGCAACTACATGCTTTGCCTCCAAAGTTGCTGTTGCCACTATGTTGAGCAACTTGACCATATACGTTCTTTATGCCTTCTTTGTAGTTTGAAGGTTCTTGAGCCATTTTTCTTTGATTTTTTGAGTTACAATTACATGAACACTTGCATTTCTTTGCCATTGCATCTCCTGGAAATAATGTGAAAAAGATAGTAATTAGTAATAATTTTTTCATATCTAGATCCTTTTGGTTTTTGGTTGTTTTTTACGTATAAAATTGTTTTTTATAAATAAGCTTCATTCTCACCTCAATAATGGATACTTTTTAAAGCCAATTAACTGGCACTCTGGTTGCGGTACAATACCAAATGCTTCTTTTACTTTGCATTGCATCTCTCTTGCCAAGTCTATAATATCGGTTGATGTTGCATTTTCTGTGTTGACAATCATATTTGCATGCTTATGAGAAACAACAGCGCCTCCTTGGCGCAACGCTCCCTTTATGCCAACCTTATCAAGATAATAGCCAACATAAATCATCTTTTTGTCGGTACCTGCTATGGTATCGGTTACCTCATTTTCTAAAAAGTTTCTAAAAAAGCTGCCACAGGTATTTGCTTGTGGGTATCGGGCGTTGCGGTGGCGTATGATTTCTTGGGATCTTCCGCGGGCATGGGCTGTTTCAATATCGCTTGCTTTTTTGAGCTTGAAGGTTGCTGATGCAAGGTAATGATCTTTTATCATAAGTGTTGATGTGTCATACCCAAACTGAAACCAGTTTTTATCAACGTCTATTGTTGCTGAACTCTTTCTATCTATCACTGTTCCACCGACCAAAAATTGACTGAGGAAAAACTGGAAGTAATGGATGTTGATATAGACGGAACCTCCGACGGTGCCGGGGATGCCGCTAAATTCTTCAAGGCCTGTGATATTATTTTGGAGGCAATAGGTGATAAGATTTTCTATGGAAACACCGGCGCCAGCGTGAACTAATATGTGTTGCTTATCAGATGATTCATGAGAGATATTTGTCATATGTGGATGGATAACCAATCCATCAAATCCGTCATCACTAATAAGGATATTTGCGCCTTGACCGAGCAAAAAGAGGTCCAAGTTGTTGCTATTTGCGTATGAAACTGCCGCTTGAAATGATTTTGTGGAGTTTGGAGCTATATAAAAACGAGCATTTCCTCCGGTTTTAAACCAATTTTTATCTGCGAGAGGAGTCTGCTCTTTGAGAGGTATGTTTTTGCTCATTTCCATTTTGTATTCCTTGTAGACGTGGTATTCTTTTTTTTTAATGTGTACAACCTTGTCTAGCATACCATTTTTTTTAAGATTTTCACGGTTTGTTTTTTGAAAGGAGAAAGGAGAGAACTTGACGTTCTCTCCTTTCTCCTTTTTCTATTGCTTAATGATAGACTTTCATGTTGATAGATCATTTTATTATCTAAGGAGGTTTTTTGCTTCCTCCAGCATTTGATCGAGTTGTTTATTGATTTTTTCGATTTCTTTGTCAGCTGCTCTTTTTTTTCTTTTCGATTCACTTATGGATATTGATTTTGGCTTTTGGCGACGCGCTAGAAGGGCTTTTAGAGCTTTGATGTCGGCTACTTTTTCTTTAATTTGATTCTCTACTTTTCTTAATTTTGCCTGTACTTTTTGACGAGTGGTGCCAGTATACCACCTTGTTTTTTGAGGTTGTTTTTCTTGTAAAGCGGCTTTTTCTCTTTTCATAAATTGATTGTAGTAATAGTCAAATCTATCTTTTCTCGCTTTTAAGTTTTTTTCTTTGTCATTTTTTAAGTTTTGAACAATTGTTATATCCCATGTTTCTATGCCCTCAGGCAGTTTAGTATAGGTTTTACAAAACCCGAATACTATAAATAGTAATGGTATAATTATTATTTTTTTCATATTAGTACTCCTTTTTTTATTTATTCTCTATCTAAGCTTCCCTATAATGAAGACTTAAAAAATATTATTTAGATTAATCTAGTTTCTATTCTCGATTTAGCCCCCTTTCATATTCTATAAGCGAATAAGATCTAGTTGTTTTCCCATTTTTATTATACTATGTACCTCTTCATATATAGCATACAAGAAATGCTATTTGAAAATCAATAAAATTGTTAAAAAAGATTTTTATCCTACAAGTCTGTTTTGTGGAAGATTTTCCTTTGGAAGGGTTGAGACGTTGTTTTTTATTGGTTTATGCTAGGCCGGAGATAGTTTTAGATGTTATTTCCTGGCATTTGTTATTTATTTGTTTTGAGGTACACTAAGGGGGTAAGATGCCTTTTATAGGGGTCTTTTTGTTGTTTTTGAAAGTGATTTGAATAATTTATTGTATCAAGAGGTTTTTAGTGAATAAAAGCGGATGTGTTCTCGAGTTAATGGTTGGAATGCTGTGGTTTGGGAGTGAAGGATCAAAGGATAAAGAAAAGGCTAATGATCCTGTTTCAAATCTGGTTGAGCTTGGTTTTTCTTTTTATAAGAATGGTAAAGCTGAAGAAGCAGTAAATTATTTCAAGCAAGCGTTGCAAATTAAAAAGCGAGCTGATCTGTATAATAATCTAGGATTTATATATTTGCATGACGGCAAGTATGCAAAAGCATTCAATGCATTTAGGCAAGCATTACATGTTGATGGGGGCTATCTTCCCGCGTTTTATAATCTTGGCATGGTAATGTATTATGGAAAATCTTATCAAGATTCTATTAATATTTTTAATGATATTGTTAAGATTCCTGAGCTTGATAAAACGATGTTGCTTCACGCCTACAATGATAGAGGTTGTGCTTTAAAGCGAAGTAGCCAAGCGCCAGAAGCAATAAAATCATTTGAGGCTGCTATAGCATTGGATGATACGTTCGATAGGCCATATGCAAACTTGGGAAACATTTACGTTGAACAAGGAAATTTTGACGAAGCTAAAAAGATGTATGAAAAAGCTATAAAGGCCAATGACAAATGTAGCGCTGCTTACAATGGTCTTGGAGTTGTTTGTGTTGAAAATGGGCAGTTTCAAGAGGCTGAAAAACACTTTGACAAGGCGATAGAAGTTGATATGCAAAGCAATGCGGGCCGCATCAACAAAGTTATCTTGAAAAAGAAGAAAGAAGAAAGTCAGTAATCAATTTTGTCTTCTTTTGCTTCCCATAAATGAAATGCCGTAATTGCCTTTTCGGCCAAGAGGCGTTTGGTTGGAATTTTACGATCACAGTGTTCTAGCAACATTTCTTCATACAGAAATAAGTCATCAAAATTTATTTTAGCAGCATCTTCTCGGGTGTTGCCAAAATAGAGGTCTTGTATATGAGCCCAGTATATGGCGCCGAGGCACATCGGGCATGGTTCACATGAGGAATAAAACTGGCAGCCCTCCAGTAAAAAGTGATTAAGTTTTTTGCATGCTTTTCTAATTGCGACAATTTCTGCATGGGCAGTTGGATCGTTATTTGCTGTTACCAGGTTTGTTCCTTCGGCGATTATTTTGTTGTCTTTTGCAATTACAACTCCAAATGGTCCACCCTTGCCGCTTTTTACATTTTCAATAGATAGGTCAATTGCTCTCTGCATAAATTGTTTGTTCATAATTCCTTCTATATTTACAAAAGCTCAAGATGTATAATATAAATTGTCTGACATACGATTTTCTTTTTAGTGTATCTTTTTTTGTTTTTCTTTCAATAAGATCAAAAGCTCCTTTTTTCTTTGTGAGTATTTTTTTATTTTGCTTTTTGCCTGATTTTTTATTTCCATAGCCAAATGGGGATAAGATATAAGATACGATTGAGTTCTTTTTTTGTTGTTTAGTGTTTTGGGGGACTCTTCTGTTTCTGCGTGGTTTTTGTTTCTTTCTTTTTTCTTTAATTGTATATTTATTGCCATATCTTTTATTATAATCTTTTTTGAGCCTGTTGTTGTATCGTGCTGTTTGTTTGCAGTTGACGACTTGTTCTGCTTGACGATATATTAATTGCTCATATTTATTTCTTAGTGTTTCATTTTTTGTTTTTCGATATCTGCGTGCAGTATCTTTCATTTCTTTTTGAAATCCTGCTTTGAGGCTAGCCACATCATCATACAATTGTATTTCATCTTCTGTTAATTTTCTATGGTTCATAGATAATAAGTTGAAATGCAAAAATAGAGATGCCAGTAGGGCATATAAAAGCTTCATTTGTAACTTCTTCATGGGTAGTACTCTCCTTTGTTTATTCAGTTCCAAAATACCGATCTCCAAAATCACCGAGTCCTGGTATAATAAATTTTTTGTTGTTGAGTTCAGCATCTATTGCTGCTGTGAGTATAGTGATTTCTGGAAATTGAGATGTAACTTTATCTACTCCTTCTTGTGAGCATATGATTGAGGCAAAAATTATTTTTTTCTCATCAACTCCCATATTACGAAGAATTTTTAAGGTCTCTATGCCAGTTCCTCCAGTTGCAATCATCGGGTCAAGAATAATAATGACATCATCAGGATGTGTTGGTGGAATGTTGTTGTAGTATAGATTTGCCTGTGCTGTTTCTTCATTCCGTTTGAGCCCAACAACTCCGATTTTTGCGTTTTGGAAATACTTTAAAAAAGGCTCAACCATAATGATTCCTGAGCGTAGTATCGGTATAAGAATAATGTTGGGTCCAATGGTTGTTCCAGTTGTTTTTGCAATTGGGGTTTCTATATCGATTTTTTCAACTGGCACATGGGCAACGGCTTCATGCGCAAGTATATCAGAAAGAGTGAGTGCCGCTTTTCTAAAGTCAGGACGCGATGTCTGCTCGTTTCTAAGTATTGTTAAAAAAAGCTTCTTTGCCGTTTCCAATTTTTTCTCCCATTTTTATTATCATAGTGATATATGATCCTACTTAAAGTTAAAAAAATAAAAATTATTGTGTCAATGCTTAATGTTTTTTTATGGTCTATAGTGTTAGTAAGGTTTGTGTTGTAATGTTAAGCCATTGGTAAAAGATAGATGATTTATGATTAGATTTAAAGATCGAGTTCAGGCTGGTAGAATGCTTGCTCAAAAATTAGAGAAATATAAAGATCGTCAGGATGTTATTGTAATAGGCTTGCCACGGGGTGGGGTTCCGACGGCATTTGAAGTTGCCATTTATTTGCATGCGCCGCTTGATGTTATTGTGTCGAGAAAAATTGCGTCTCCAGCACAGCCTGAGTTTGCGCTTGGTGCGTTAACGCAAGAGGGAGAGCCTTTTTTTGATGAGCGTTTATTGCGTATGGTGGGTGTGTCAAAAGAAGATTTGCAGATGGTAGTAGAAGCTGAAAGAAAAGAGGCTCAAAGAAGGCTTGCTTTGTATCGCGGTAATAGACCTCCTTTGGACCTTACGAATAAAATTGCCATTTTAGTTGATGATGGCATTGCTACTGGTGCAACCATGTTAGCAACTATTTTGTTTGCACGTGCAAGTAACGCAAAAAAAATAGTTGTTGCTATTCCTGTGAGCCCTCCAGATTCATTAGAAAAAATAAAAAAAGAGGCGGATGAGGTAGTGTGTTTAGATACGCCAAGCGTTTTTTGGGGAGTTGGTGGATTTTATGATTCATTTTTTCAAACAACGGACCAAGAAGTTATTGAGTTAATTAACAAGGTAGGCGCTATATAGCGTTTATAGTAAAACATGGATGAAGCGTATTTGTATGGTGGGTTTTGTGGAAGCTTTTTTAAGGAATAATTATGAAACAATATGCGATTTCTTTATGTCTTTTGTTTGTTTTTTTCTTTTCAAGTACGGCTTTTGCTTTTGATATTCTTTTTTTCAATTCTACACAATCTAAAGTTCGGATAAAAATAACCTGGAAAAAGCAAGATGATTTTTATTTGCCATATGATACTGTGTATGGTGAGGTTGATCGGATAGGGACTGATAATCAAGATAATGAGAGCAAGTTTAATGTTGCATCTGGTAGTGTAATTGTTATAAGTAGCTTTGATTTGAAGGCCGCCTCTTTGAAAATTTGCAGAGTGCGCTTTATGGAGGCCCAAAAAGGGATGAAAGGAAAACAATATTATTCGGTTGCATTAGGTAAGAACGCAAAGAATGTAGGGGTTTTGATACACGTGAAAGATGGCGGATTGTATGGGTTGGATATACAAAAAGAATTCTTTGGTGCGGATCTTCAATCGATGAGAATTGTTGATATTCCCCAAGATAATATAACCATGAAAAACTATATAGCTACTTTGTGTTTATTGAAAAAAAAATATGTCAAAAAGGATGCATATGAAAGAAAAGATGCAATGACAATAAGGGAAATGAGTGAGTTTCAGCAAAAATTTTATACACTTGGAAAACATAAAAAGAAAATTTTTCCACAATTAGATGTATTTGAAGAAAACTTAGAGAGTGTATCTACAAGTATTTCAAGGGCGCAAAAAGAAAATGTGGATTTTTTACGTATATTTGACAGCGATGCCAAGAAGTTAGAAAAAAAAGACGGACTTTTTAATACTGTGTAAAAAGTTCGTCTTTTGGTATTTATTCGAGTTAATTCCGTTTCTTTTTTTGTGAGTATAGATAAGCAATGGTAGGGGTATAACCAGATACAAAAAGGAATGTGTTAGAAGCCAAACGTGTAGGTGTTTTGTGTATAAATTAACTGGTTGAGCTGAAAAACTTAGCTGTGAGCAGTGCTGCCAAAACAACACATGAGACACCAAGTGTGAATTTGGTCGCAGGCCAAAAGTATGAGTTATTGTTATTTTCATTATCATCATTATCAGGTAAAACTAAATCGATAGGGCTGTTATTTTCTATTTTATTTATGTTTTCTAGGTTGTTTTCTAATGGAGGATTTATTTTTTTCATAGGTGTAACACCATTTGTTTTGTTAGTTCTTTTTTGTTCTTCTAATTTTTCATATACTTCTTCTTTGTCTTCTTGGTCTAAATGATATAAAAGACTAATTATACTCTTTTCTTTTATCCACAATTTATCTGATATTGAACAATTTATTAATACCTATACGGTTGAACGCTTTAAGCGTAAGGCAAGAAAAAAGGTTCAATTGGCAAAAAAAATTGTTATAGAAGAAAAAGAAAAAAATGAAGGTCGCTTACAACGATCTACAAATCCTAAAGACAAAATGTTCTTTCTCGTTAAAATTGACATTTGTGACATGGCCTTAAGGATGCTGCAAGGACATGAAAAAAGTTTGAGCAAAGAAGATGTTCCCGATCTCGAACATTGTGAAATAGTAGACATGGCAATCTTTTATAAAAAATTCTATCTTGGCATTGGTTTGATTTTGTTAAATAATTATTCCGCTTTATCTACATGAAAGTTGTGAGTAGACATTTTAGGCACAATGTCATCTGATGTTGTAACAATGTGTTGTATTGCCTTAAACATGCGCATTGCCTTTAGAAGATTTCTTTTGTTTGTAATTTTTAATTTTTTGTTTTCAAGAAACGATTTATTTTGCTCGTAAAAGGTGTTTATTTTGTTTTCCAGGTTGAAAAAAGTTGGAAATAGCTTTTTGTCCTTGGAGGTCTTTTTTTGTTGATCAGGTTTTTCTGATAAAACTCTCGTTTTGGCGAAATCTAATTGATTGATAACTTCTTTACATTTAATAACAACTTCTTGATTATTTTCATCTATAAATTCACCAACATCCTTTTTAAGAAAGTTGTTTATTCGGGAAAATTCATTTTGTTGCTTTAAAATAAATAACCATGCAGGTTTAAGGGTAACTTTTACCGAAGAATCTTCTGCTTTAGAAACATCGAATGTTAAGATGTCCTTTAATTGCTCACATTTTTTTTCGATAGTCAGTGTATTGTTGGTATCAAATGCATATATTATTTGCTTGCTTAGCAAAAGTAGGCACGTAATGATAAATAATAGTTTCTTTTTCATAATAACCTCTTTATGTTCACCTTCATATAAGTGCTTCAATATTTACAATTAATAATATTACATTTTTTTGTCTTTTTGTCAATAGGGTTCTGAAGGGGTGTCCCCCCTTTTTTTGCCTATTGGGAGGGCGCATCGGCGCTTTTCTTTTAGAAATGTTGCTTAAGGAGAGTGGGGGCTGTAAGGGCAAAAGAGGGGGAATTAGGCCGATTATTATAAATTTGAAGGATTTATTTATTTGTCGTATGATATAAGATGCGTATATAAGGCTATATTTGAATTATTAAGGTATAAAAAATGAAATTGTCGTTATCTTGGATTTTTGATCATATTGATGGGGATTATAAAAATATTGATATGGTTCAGTTTGTTGAGCGATTCAATACAACTACAGCTGAGATAGAGGGTTTTGAGGCGGTAAAGCTTGATGTTGATTCTCTCAGTTTAGTGCAGATAACCGCTCAGACAGATGAAAAAGTATCGGTGTTTTCCCCAGAATGGGACAAAGAGATTGTTTTGTCACCCAGGATTGACGCAAAAGTAGGTAATTTTTACCTTATAAAAAAAGATGGGGATAGCTATTTTTGGGCAACGGTAGAAGATTTTCATTGTCCAAAGGAGGGGTTAGCTCCTGCCGTTCGTTGTGATGAGACATTAATTGATGGCGGCTGGAAAAAGGAGTACGAAACCCAAGATTATATTCTTGAAGTAGATAATAAATCAGTTACTCATAGACCAGATATGTGGGGTCACCGTGGATTTGCTCGTGAAGTCGCAGCTCTTTTGGGGATGCCTTTCAGGTCGATAGACGAATTTGTAAAAGATAAAGAGATCAAAGATTTTAAAGAAGGTGAAGTTGCAAAAGATGAAAATGGTTTTACCTTGCGAGTTGAAGATCCTACCATTGGAAAAAGGTTTGCAGGGCTTTATATAACCAATATAAAAGCAAGGCCGTCTTCATTACAGATGGCATTGCGCTTGATGCGTGTTGGTAGTAGGGCTATTGATTTTATTGTTGATGTGACCAACTATGTGATGCTTGACTTGAGTCAACCTATGCATGCATTTGATGCTCAAAAGCTTACAGATAAAACGATTATGCCAAGGTTGGCAAAGAAGGGTGAAAAGCTTGTTTTATTAGATGACGCTGAACTTGAATTAATGCCTACTGATTATGTAGTTGCTGACAGCAAAAAACCTGTTGCTTTAGCGGGTATAATGGGCGGAAAAGATTCAGGGATAGATCCCGATACTCATTCGTTATTCTTGGAATCTGCAAATTTTGATGCTTCCACGATACGAAGAACAGCGTTGCGATTTCATGTAAGGACTGATGCGTCATCACGATTTGAAAAAAGTTTAGATCCAAATCAAAACGTTACCGGTATATTGCGTCTTTTGAAAATTTTTGAAGATGAGAAAATCGAATTTGAAGCTTCCGATTATATTTTGTCATTTGGTAAAAGAGCACAAGAGAATGAGGTTGTTGTTGAACATTGCTTCATTGAAAAGAGGCTTGGTGCGGATATAGATTATGAATTTGTGGTAAAGACACTTGAAAGTATAGAGTTTGGTGTTGAGACACATAAAAAAAATGATCATGTTGCATATACCGTTACGATTCCGACGTTTAGGGGAACCAAGGATGTGCGTTTCCCGATTGATATTGTTGAGGAAGTTGGAAGATTTTTCGGGTATGAAAATATTTGCTTTGAGTTGCCTCAGAAAGAAACAAAGCCGTATGATTTGGATCCTGTTTTGCAAATAAGGCGAATAAAGAATCAATTGGCGTTTGGCTTAAAGATGCATGAAGCGAGTAATTATCCCTTTTTTGATGAAGAATTTATTAGAAAGTTGGGCTGGGAACCTGCAAATTATGCACAAGTAGATAATCCGCTTTCTCAGAATTGGAAACGCCTGGTGACATCTTTAATTCCTCACCTTATAAAGGATATTGATCAAAATGTTGCACGATATGATACGTTGCGTTTTTTTGAATTTGCTAGGACTTGGAGCCGGGAAAAAGATATTATAAGTGAAAAGAAATCTCTAGCCGGTATATTCTTTGATGTAAAGAAGATAGATTTTTATTGTGCAAAGAGCTGGGTGAGTTCATTATTCAACATGCTTGGCATGGAGGTAGTTTGGAAAAAAGTTGATGCGGATGAGTTGAAAAAGAGTCATCCTTGGTTTTTCCCATATCAAACAGCACATATATTTTACGGTGATATACTCGTTGGTACAGCCGGTAAGTTGGATCCTTCATTTTATGCGACGATGTTTGAGGGGGATGCTTTTGGCTTTGAACTGGATGGGGACTTTTTGACCTCTTATAAGGTAGATCAGGTTATGTATAAAGCTAAAAGTAAATATCCTGAGGTTATTCGTGATGTGAGTATGTTTGTTCCATTGTCTGTTACGGTAGATCATGTTGTTGCTGCTATTTCATCCTGTGATGACAAGATAGCGGCAGTCTTATTGGTCGACTCTTTCCAGAAGGATGGGTGGGAAGATAAAAAATCTTTAACCTTCAGATTTATTTTGCAAGATTATAAAAAGACTTTGGAAAAGGATGAGGTTGATGCAGTCTATTCTGAGGTTGTTGCTGCTCTTAAAGGTATTGGGGCAGAAGTACGATGAAGCGATATTCCTTCTTTTTGTATGTGGCTCTGTTTGCATTTGTTTTTTTACTGGATAGGGTTACCAAGTTTTTTATTGTGTCTCAAAAGGTGTTTAGTTACAGTGTTACATCGTTTTTATCCTTTGATCTTACTCTTAATCGGGGCGTTTCATGGGGGATGTTCGATTCACAGAGCACTCTGATATTTTCTTTTGTGAGTATCCTTATTGTTGGTGTTACCTTTGGACTGATGCTATTTGCATATTGGCGCCTGAAAGATGGTTATAATATAGCGGGAGAAGTGTTGGCTATTGCCGGATCTCTGTCTAATATTGTTGATAGAATAGTATATGGTGGCGTTGTAGATTTTATATCGTTTCATTATGGAACATTTAGTTGGCCGATATTTAATATTGCAGATGTCTGTATTGTGGTCGGCATTTTTTTTGTTTTAATTAATATGCTGATAGAAAGGTAGCTTCTTTAGCCATATGAAAATTTTACGTGTTACATTTTTACAACTATGTAAAAGCATCTATTTTTATGTTCGTAGACTGTTGCAAGATATTCTTTCTCCGCCTCTTTGTTTTTTCTGTAGAGAATTTATCAAAAAGCGGGATGTTTTTTGTTCTCATTGTTCAGATGCTATTACCCCAATTGTTTCCACAACGGTTGCAATTGCCAAAAAACATAATGTAAAGGTCTTTGCTGTTTCAGACTACAAGGACCCGGTTCGTGCCTTAATCTTGGCAAAAGGATATTCTGATATTGTTGCGAGTCGGAAGCTTGGGGAGCTTATATGGGATATGACGTATGTGAAAAACGTTGAGTTTGATTATATTGTGCCTATTCCGCTCCATTATACAAGGTTTGCCTCCAGAGGGTTTAATCAGGCGCAAGAGATCGCATCTATTCTTTCTCAAAAAAGTGGCAAGCCGGTTGCTAATATTTTAATCCGTAAAAAAATAACAAAAAGACAATCTGAACTTTCACAAGAAAAACGTTTCCAAAATGTTAAGGATGCATTTGTATTAAAAGCAAAAAATAAGTCTGTGTATAGAGGTAAGCATATTTTATTAGTTGATGACCTTATGACGACGGGATCAACAATAAAATCGGCCTCTAAGAGATTGCTTGAAACAATGCCTCAAGCCGTTACTGTAGCCGTTGCATGTCGGGTTGTATAGCATAAAAATTTCTTTTATGAAAATTTTTATATTTTATCTTTTCAAATTTGGTTAATTTTATAAACTATGATAATATGCTAAGTATCATTGAATTGAAAAAAAAATTATGTAAAATATAATACGATGTTTGATAATTTTAACCTAAAACTTTTAAAGGGATGTATATGAAGGGAAATACTTCAACAAGCAAAAAAGTGTATATTGGATTGGTGCTAGTACCAGTTGTATTGCTTTCTGGTTGTAAGCCTCTAGATTGGATTAAAGGCAAAATGGGTGGGCAAAAAGCAAATCCTGCCGCACAAGTAAAACAGGTCGGAGCTGCAGCAGTTGTAGCAGGTACGCCTGGAGAGGTTCCTGCAGGTATGTTTGCTGTATGGGGTGATGGTACCGCAATGGTTACTGAAAAAGATTTTAATGATAAATTAAATATGTTTATGAAAGAAAGACCTGAGCTGAAAGAGATGTCTCAAGCATTTATGCCTGTCTTGAAGTCTCAAATTTTAACTGCTTTGCTTTATAACAAAATAATTGGCAAATGGATCAAAGAAAGTGGCAAAGACAAATCTGCTGAATATATGACTATGTTGAATCAGGTAATTGAAAATATTAAAGATCGCATCAATGCTGAATTCTTTGCAAGAGCGCATGAAGTTGTTGTTGCTGACAAAGACAAAAAAGATTACTATGAAAAGAACAAAGATCGCTTCTTAGGTACACGTGGTGGTGTTAAATCATCCGGTATAAAGTTTGCAGATAAAGCAAAAGCAGATGCATTTGCTACCAAAGCAAAAGCAAAAGGCGCAGATTTTGCTAAGTTGGCAAAAGCAGATAAGTTGGAAGTTGAAGACTTCGACTTTGTTAATGATCAAACAAGAGGCATGGATGAAGCTTTAGTTGGCAAAATAGTCAAGATGAAAGTGCCAGCCGTTACTGTTTTTGAAATAGCAGATAAAGATGGTAAAAAGATTTTCTGGGCAGTAAAAGCAACAGAAAAACAAAAAACAAGTTACAAAAAGTATGAAGAAGTTGAAGCTACCATTGATGCACAGTTGAAGCAAACCGAACAAGGTAAAGCATTGCAAAAGAAATTGGATGAACTTAAAACAAAATATGGCGTAAAGGTTAACGAGAAAGCATTTGCACCACCTAAAATGCCTATGGTACCTCAAATGGCTCCGCCAGCTCCAAAAGGTAAAAGGCCTGCAGGTAAAAAGGTAGCTGATGCACAAGATTCACAACCTAATTTGCCATTGCGAAAAGCAAAGGTTGCATAACATAGTGTTGATACAATAAGGTATAACACAGCTTAGAAACATAAAAAGGGGAATTTGCTTGTTTACAAAGCGGGTTCCCCTTTAGTATTAATTATAGTAGAGGCTTTTTTATGAAAAAATATTCACTTTCTATATTGTTATTATTAAGCTCTTTTGTGGGCGCAACAAATACCCCAACACCTTCTTCAAACTTGTTTTTGATTGATGGTATAGATACGGTTGTATATGGTCCGCAAGAGACTGCTATTATCACAAAATCTGAAGTTAACCGTTCAGGGCTAGATGGGACATTGCGAACGCGAGATAAAGTTGTATTTGAGCTTCTTGTTTTTCAAGATGCAAAAAAATACAGAGTTGTAGATGATGAAATGATCGACAAATATATTGCGTCTGTTCAAAGCGAACACAATCTTAGTTTGGATGAACTCAAAAAGATGTTTAGGGATGCAGGATATACTTATGAGCAAGGTCGTGAGCAGCTTTCTATTTTACAAATGGTTAACTCAATGTTGGATTTCAAAATTCGATCGAAGTTGATTATTCCAGAAAATGAAGTTAAAGCATTTTATGATGCAAATCCTCTGTATGCTCCTGAGGCATATCAATTGCAAAGAATATTTGTTCCATTTATAAAGCCTGCCGTAACAGCAGATGTAAAAACAAGTATTAATGTTCCAGATGCTTCACGAGAAATGCAAAAAGCGCAAATAGAGAAAGGCATTAAGCTAGGACAGCAGCTTGCAGGGGCAGAATATAGTGACCAATTCTTGGTTCAAAAAGATGATCTTGCAGATGATAAAAAATTCATTACTCAAATGACGTCTGGGCAAATATCTTCTCCACAGCAACTGGATGATGGGTTTGAGATGTTCAAGTTGGCAGCAAGACAAGAGAGAGAACTGATTTCTCTTGATGTAAGATATAAGGCTATAGCTGATAAGTTGCGTGAGCCGTTATATGAAAAATTATTTGAAGAATATAAAAAGACCTTGTTTGCTAACAGTGTTGTTGTATCTTTTGACGAAAAGAAATAACAATGAAAAAGGCCTTAGCATTTTTTCTTTCCATAGTAATTGCTCTTGGTCCTTGCAACAAGATTTGTACAATATCTCCTCGATCGGCTAATATTGGAACTGCAGTTGTCTCTACTATGGCAGCTGCTTATTCTTTGCTTTATGTAGCACATCATAAAATGGATGTATTACAATCAACATTTGTCGTTTGTAGCACAACAGCATTGTCAGCTCTTTTTTCTTCGGTATTTTTTCATAGCTTGACGCCGTCGGCAATGATTGAGCGAGCCAAGCGATTATTAAAAAATGTTGAGTCAGATCAACTGTTTTATATTGCAATGCATTGTGCTCATGATAACTATGAGTTCATTAAAAGTATTTATGAAGTGTATTTTTACAGTGAGTTTCCATTGCTTGATGCATTTGATCATCTTGTTGATGTTAGGTGTCAGCTTGAACGTGCTCATATGCTTTTAGAGTCTGCACAGTACCAAGGGGTAGAATATCGCTTTGTTGATACGTTTCGTCATTATAAGTCAAAGACGCAAGGTTATAAAAAACAGGTTGATGAGGCTTTGTTTTATATACGACAAGACCCTAATTGGGTTTATTCGGTTCGTCTTGGGAAAGACTTTTCCGGACGACTCAACCCTCGGATCTACCAAGAGTCTGCTATGACTTATTTGCCGTAAGGATGTCGCTTTGTTTTAATATTTTATTTCAGGTCTGTTGCAATACATAAACTTATCTTATAGAAAAGTGTTTTTATTAAAATCCGTTCGTCCTGCCTGTCCTTCGAAGCCTTGGCGAAGATGGAAGCTTATCGAAGGATACGAAATCCTTATAGTTTAAAACCAAGGTAATATATTCTCTAAAAAAACGTAAGCTCGACCTAAGGAAAAGTATTAATTTTGTTATTGTTTGTATCTAAGTTTCTTGTTTGAAGTTTATAATTAAAACTCCCCGTTCGTCCTGAGCCTGTCGAAGGATATGAATTCCTTATATAAGAATTTATGTATTTGTTAAAAGTAAATCATATCTCATCTTTAATTGTCAAAATTTTTCATTTAAAATGTTGAATTTTTATGTTATAAGGAAGTCATATCCTTCGACAGGCTCAGGACGAACGGGGAACTTTAATAAAATTTTTGATAATGATAAATACAAAAATAATTACTCTCTTTATTTTCATTTTTTCTTAGCTCGAGTTCGCGTTAATTATTATTTTTTAAATTGCTAAATACAAACTTCTTAGATCGAGTTCACGTTAAAAAAACCTTTATAGCTGTAATAATGTACGAGTTACAGATAGATTGATTTGATTTGCAATATTTATTGTGAAATTTATATTGTCCGATATATTATCCGATAAATTCCACTGAAAACAAGATGCGTTTGTATCAATATCACGATTGTAATTCAAGTAAGACAATCTACTTTGCATGTTCTTTTTCTCTTCTTCTTCTTCTTTATCTTCTATTATTGCTAATGCGCGAACTCCAGATTTTTCTTTTATAGTATGAATGCATGTAAATAGGTCTTTTTGTCTTTGCCATATCTTTATTATTCCATTATCTGACCCAGAGAAAAGTAGTCCATTTTTTTTATCCAATTCTAGTGAACAAATACATGTATGTTCACTTACGTTTTTATCGATGGTTTGTATATGTTTAAAGGTATTATCTTCCTGTATTTGCCATATTTTTATTGTTCCGGTAGTTGAGCCAGAAAAAAGCAGTCCTCTTTTTTCATCAAATATTAATTCCATAAGATGCCCTCCTGAATTTGCATATAATATTTGAGTACTTACCGGTGTAGCCGATGGATCATTTCCTTGATATTGATTTATTTTTATTTCTGTGTCTGTCATGCCACTTATTGAGCAATATAATTCTATGTTTTTGTTTTTCATATAGTGTTTAGATTCAGTTATATGTTTTATACTTTTATATAAAAAGTGTAGATCATATAATGTTTTATCTACCTCACTATCTGATATCTGTATAAATGTATTGTTTTCATCTTTTTTAAATATGGGGGCTTCATATTTATTGGAATAATAAGAAGGGACCAAAAAGCCACTTTTTTTCTCAAACACTAATGATTCAATGTGTGACCTCTTTAAGACTTTATTTAATGTTTGAATGTGCTTACATGCACTATCTTTAAACTCTCTTATTATGATTTCTCCATTATAGAGTCCAGCAGCAAATTGTATTGGCTCCATCCCAAACGCAAACCATGAGCTAAATAAAGCTGATAAGAGTATAATATAACGTTTAATATTTTTCATTTGATAAAACCTCCAACTTAAACCTCAATTAGACAAGTAACATGCCCATTATAGCATAATAATTTCTTTTAGCAAGGAATTTTATGCTTGAAGTTAGGGTGTAAACACAATTTGCTTTGCCAATGTGGCGATTAATAGGTGCCTTTGAAAGCTTTGAGAGTTGGGGTTTTTTTAGATATTATCCAAGATTTTTTCTATTAGAGTTTTTATATCTATTTTTGTGACTAATTTTCATTTTGAAGCTCGATTGATTGTTCATATAATAAAGAAGCTTTTTTAATGAGTTGCTCTTTTTTCTTTTTCAAATCTGGTTTTGTGTCTAAATATGCACCAAGTAAGGTTGTAAAATCCATTGAAATTTTTAGGTCTGAACGTTTCTCTCTGGTTTGTATTTTTTGAACAGGAGTTACACTTACAACATGCATAGCCTTTGAGCAAGCTTGCTGTATGGTTTGAAGATTAACCGTATCCTTTTCTTCCGTAGGAATGTGGTAGATTATTTTGACAATAGCTCCCTTTAGGTCTTGTTTGTTGATTGCAGCAATTACTTGTGTTGTTTGATCTTCTTTGGCCTTTAAGGTGATATCAAGTTGGATAAAAGGGCGTGTTGGGGTTTTGATAAATTCATAAATTGTTTTTCCCTTTTTTTCAATAGAGACTAGGCAAAAACCTTTTTCTTCTTTTCGTTCACCAAAGTCTATTCTTTCAACCGAACCGGAATAAATAACTGCTGGATACCCTTTTTTGTTTAAGTTTTGGTATCGATGAAGATGCCCCAACGCAACATAATCAAATGGTTGTATTGCAAGTTGTGATGGGAGAAAGACCGGGTCATTTCCGTATATGGCTCGCTTTTCTGAACCAGAAAAGACTCCTGAGCTAACGGTCAGATGACCTGCGAGAACAGCTGGTATATTAGGGTTTAGCTTTTGGGAAAAAGAATGAATAATTTTTCCAATAGCGTCACTGATGTAGTCTGTTATGTCTTTTGATGATTTAAAAATATGTTTTTCTGACATGGCTATATTGTTACGTGTTGGCCAAGGAATGCCAACAATTGCAACTACGCCATTTTTTGTTTGAAGTTCTATGATGCTTGGTTTTGAAACAACATGGAAACCGTCAAGAGGAAGGTTGCCAAAGACGTCTAATGAGTGAGCTTTACCAAAGCTTAACGGGTTATCATGATTTCCTACCACAATAACGATGGGAATATTTGCCTGGTAGAGCTTCATGAAGCAGTTGAATAAAAGCTTTTGTTGCGTAGGCGTTGGATTTGTAGTTTTGTATGCATCGCCACAAAAAAGAAAGAAATCAACCTCTTTTTCAATTGCTGTATCTATACAAAAGGTTAATGCCTTTTCAAAATCTAATAGTCGTGAATGTATACCTGTGTTTGGATCAACTTTGCCATAATTTTCCATGCCAAAATGTAGATCTGCAGTATGTATAAATTTTATCATAGTATCCATTTTTTTGCTTTAAAAATAAGTTGTTATATTCAATTTATTATAGAGTATTGGCCTCTTAAAAATTAAAAATTCCGTTCGCCCTGAGCTTGTCGAAGGGTGCGAACTCCTTATAAAAAAGTAAGTTTTTTATTTTTTATAAAACCTTCGATTTCAAATTTTTTTGCTTAAAAATATTTTTTTATATTACAAGGTGTTCGTATCCTTCGACAAGCTCAGGACGAACGGTGACTTATAACTATTTTTTTAATGTATCTTTTTTTAAAGTAATTGCCAATTTTTTCTCAGTAGAATTTAATAAATTATTTTCACCGCTTTGCCAACACTTCAACCACAAACTCTTTTAATGCCGGGTGATGAAATTGATATTTGTCGACATCTTTTTTTGATGTTACCCAGACAAAATTATCATGCTCATTGCTCAAAGTGACTTCCTTTTGGGGGGTTGTGCAATGAAAGCGTACACCATATGAATTTTTAAATGTGCATACACCAAGTGTACAAATAATAGAAAGATCATCAAGGCCTGTTTCTTCATAGATTTCTCGTTTTAAGCCATCAAGCCAAGCTTCATTCTTATGTAAGTGCCCTCCTGGTAAGGCCCAGAAGCCATCACGTAATTTTAACAATAAAAGAGTGCCATCTTTGTTTTCTATAATTGCACCTTGAGAGATCTCAAATTGAGCATGTTTTTCTTTTTTCATATTATAATTCTTTTTGTTTATCTATGCTTTTTTCTATAATTGGATCTTGTTTTTTTTGTTTGTTTATTTTTTCCGATTGTTTTTTTAATTTTTCAAATATCTTTTGCGCATATGCTTCTTTATTCACCTGTTTTGCTCTTCCTATAGCCAAGCTATTTTGTGGAACATCTTTTGTTATAGTTGAACCGGCTGCCGTGAATGCTCCTTGTTCTATGGTTATGGGGGCGATTAGTGTGTTATTGCTTCCGATAAAGACATTATCTTTTATAACCGTGTTATGTTTTTGTACACCATCGAAATTACAGGTGATAGTTCCTGCGCCAATATTAACATTTGAACCTAATGAGGCATTTCCTAGATAGGTGAGATGTTTTGCAAATGATTTTGCTCCTACACAACTTTGTTTTACCTCGACAAAATTGCCAATAACAGCTTCTTTTTCTATGGTAGATTTGGTGTGCACATGTGCAAAAGGACCTATTTGAGCTCCTTGTTCTATCTTTGAATTTCTTATAACACAGAGCGGGTGGATTTTTACATTATCTTCTATGGATGTGTTGTCGACGGTAGAGAATTTATGAATACTGCAATTTTTTCCTATGGTGGTTCCGGACAGTAGATGAACGCCGCAGCCAATCTGTGTTCCTGAGCCTATTTGAACGTCAATATCAATGTGAATGTTTTGTGCGATATTGAATCTAACGCCATGTTTCATCCAATATCGAATAACTTCCGATCTTTTTATTTGTTCAGCCGCCCATAGTTCTTCTAGTGTATTAATGCCGCGTACCCTATCAAGAGGTGCATCTGCCGTAAGTACGGTTAAGCCGTTTTGGCATGCTATCTCAATTAAGCTTGTGAGGTAAAATTCTTTCGTTTTGGTGCTTTTTTCTATTTTGTCTATACATGATTCTAAAAAGTTTTTTTTGGCAATATAGATGCCTGCATTGATGCAGCATCCATCATCATAGATTGTTTTGTCAAAGTCTTTTGCCTCAATAATCTTTACACCTTCTTCGTCCTTTATTACTCGTCCATATGAGTGATCTGGGCAGGTATAATGGGATACAACAAAACTTATGGCTGCATTATTATCTTTATGCTTTTTGTATAGATCTTCTATTATTTTTTCAGTGACTAAAGGGCAGTCCCCATTTAATATAAGGATATGATCCTTTGACCACTCCGATCGCGTGCAGGCTACTGCATGCCCCGTTCCCAGCAATTCTTTTTGATCAACAAAATGGACTTTTTCTTGATGATGTTTTTTGATGAGATTTTGAATAATTTCTTTTTGATGACCAACAACCAATGTTGTTTCTATGTTTAATTGTTCAAGGAGCTTTGTTGTAAAAAGTATGATTTCTTGCCCGCAAATTTTTTCTATTAGTTTAGTTTTGCCTGTTTTGAATCTTGATGATTTTCCTGCAGCAAGAACAACTGCTTGAAGAGCCTTTGAAAGCATTTTTTTCTCCTATGATATTGTTTTTTCTTTATCTAAAGTATAAAAATTCTACCATAAAAATTTGCTTAGTCCATTTTGATTAAGTACCATATGAAAATAATAATGATATTTATATAAAAATACTTTTAAAAAAAGCAAAATAGGGTATTATTTAGAGTGATGGGTAAGGATTGATGCATCCTTAATATTTTTTTGGAGAGATGGCTGAGTGGTCGAAAGCGGTCGCCTCGAAAGCGATTATCCCATTTTAAGTGGGATCGGGGGTTCGAATCCCCCTCTCTCCTTTAATTAGTAGTTAAATTTTATAGTAACAACATAAGGTTTTCATATGATAAAAATAAGAAAAATTTCTCTCTTTTTTTGTTTATTATTAGTAAGTTCATACTGTTTTTCAATGGTGTACGATAACCGATTTTTACCATTATTTAAAAGGCCTTATTCAAAAAAAATTGATGCACCTTCTCGGTTAGGGGCGTCATTTTTTGCAACGGGTGCAAACCAAGCAGTTGGCATGCATGATGATATAATTGAAATTCCTGCACTATATGGAAGTTATAACCAAAAAAATCTTGGACAGGCTCTAGTCCGTTGTGGGTGTGAAAATCCTTTGCGTCATGAGTTGCAAAATGTAGATCTGCCGTGGTGTATTAATGGTAGGATTAAGACACAAGGTGTATCCCTGGTGTACGATCAAGCTGTTTCTAAGTATATCTATGTGGGTGGTTCCTTTTTATTTATGAGTATGGATTCGTTGTTTTGTTTTACATTTGATAGAGGCGAGTTTGGGTGGCTTCCTGATCGTGCAGAGCGCGAGTTGAATGATATTTATGAAGCACGATGTAAAATGCATAATATGATAGGTATAGAAGATCCGAATTATCATCAGATAGGATTTGGTGATGTTGATTTGTATCTAAGAGTAGGAAAAATTTGGGATTTCTTATATAAATTTCGGCGTATAGATGCGGGAGTTACTGTAGGTGCGTTATTGGCAACAGGTCTTTGTAGAAATATCAATATTCCATCATCTATTCCATTTGGTGGCAATGGTCACTATGGGATGTATTTTAGTGCCGATGCAGAATTTGAGCTAAAAGAAGATATGAAGATTGGGTTTTTAGCTCGATTCAATAAAAGATTTGCAAAAACATGTACACATCGCTTGCCTATTTGTGGCGAACATCCTTTATTTGGAGCTTTGAGGGCACCGGTAAAAGTTAATCCTGGATTTACCTTTATTTTTGCCCCTTATTTTTCTTGGGAGCATTTACGTCAAGGCCTAGGGTTTGGTGCTGGTTATACCTTGTTATACCATAATTGTGATAGTTGGCAAGACTGTAGATCGGCTGAGCAAAAGAATGCGTTGCCAGTTGATTTTGCAAGGGTAAATGGTCTTACTGAGTGGAGTTGTGATTATGTTACTTTGAGTGCTTTTTATGATTTTAGTGAGTACGAGTCAATAAGAAAATTGGATCCGGTCTTGTATCTTTCTTGGGATATACCATCAGTGATATTAGTTGGAAGTGCTATTCCTAAAACGAATAGAGTATCATTAGGGTTAGAAGTTAATTTTTAGGGGTTAAATGAGTTTTAAAGGAAAGTTTATGAGGTTTTTGCCAGCTCGATTATTTAGTGTTTTTTCAAATGATATGGCGATTGATTTAGGTACAGCAAATACCGTTGTATATGTTCGCAATAAAGGTATCGTTTTAAATGAACCATCTGTTGTAGCTGTGCGAGCTAACACCAATCATGTTTTGGCTGCAGGTAAAGGAGCCAAGGAAATGTTGGGAAAAACACCTGAGAACATTATAGCATGTCGTCCAATGAGAGATGGGGTTATTGCTAACTTTGAATTAACCGAATGTATGATACGGCATTTTATCAGAGCGGTTCATAATGATAGACGTACTCTGGTGAGTCCTCGGATGATTATTGGTGTTCCTTCTGGTATCACCCAGGTTGAAAAAAGAGCAGTTGAAGAAACGGCAAAGCAAGCTGGAGCCAGAGATGTGTACACTATTATGGAGCCGATGGCTGCAGCAATAGGTGCAGGGCTTCCTGTACAAGAGCCTTCTGGTAATATGATTGTTGATATTGGTGGTGGAACCACTGAAGTTGCTGTTATATCATTGAAAAACGTTGTCTATTGCCGTTCAATTCGTGTTGGTGGTGATGAGATGGATCGTGCTATTGTGCAATATGTGAAGCGAAAATACAAACTACTTATTGGTGAACGAACTGCTGAAAAAGTTAAGATGGCAATTGGCGCAGCGCTCCTTAATGCAACTACAAGTAAAGATAAGATGGAAGTTAAGGGTCGTGACTTAGTATCCGGTGTTCCTAAAACAATATCTTTATCTGCCCCTGAAGTGAATGAATCTTTGCTTGAAACAATCGCCTCTATTGTTGATGGTGTTCGTGTTGCACTTGAAAATACGCCTCCCGAACTTTCTTCTGATCTGGTTGACAAAGGAATTGTCATGGCCGGGGGTGGCTCTTTGTTGAAGGGTCTTGGTACATTGATTTCTAAAGAGACCGGATTGCCGGTAAGTTTGGCAGAGGATCCTTTGTTTTGCGTTGTAAATGGAGCGGGCACAGCACTGGAAAGACTTGATTTCTTTAAAGAAACCTTAATGAAGTAAGGGCGATATTGAGAGATTCTACAGGTATCAGATATAAGAAAAAATTTGGACAACATTTTTTGCGAGATTCAGATGTTATCAATGCAATTATCAGCAATGTAGACATTACTCCCCAGACATCTATTTTTGAAATAGGGTGTGGTGATGGTGTTTTAACTGAAGAGATTTTAGCCACACCAGCAGCACGCTTGTGGGTTTTTGAGATCGATCCAGAATGGGCACGTTTTGTTCAAGAAAGTTTGGGTACAGATAAAAGGTTAACTATTTACACTGAAAATATTTTAGATGTAGATCTTAGTGAGAAATTGGCGAAATATAAACCGTGGACGTTACTTGCGAACTTGCCATATCAGATTACGTTTCCCATTTTGTATATGCTCAAAAGAAATCGACATCTTTTAACAGAAGGTGTGGTGATGGTTCAAGAAGAAGTAGCTCAAAAAATTGTAAAAACTAAGGGAAGAGGGTATGGGTTTTCTTCTTTGTTTTTACAATATTTTTTTGATTGGAAATTGTTGAATAAGATTCCACCTTCAGCTTTTTATCCACCGCCAAAAGTAGACTCGCGACTTATGTATTTTAAGCCAAAAAAAGAAGTAACTCCTATACCGGATGAAGAGAAATTTTGGAAATTTATTAAAATTTGTTTTAAATATCCGCGACGTACGTTGCGAAATAATCTTGTTCAGTCACACTTTCCTGTTGATATAATTTCTCCTGAGATGTTGAAATTGCGTGCGCAGCAGATGTCAATGGACGATCTCTTGAAGCTATGGGATGTTATCTGTTCAGGATAATAGGGAAAGTAAGGAGGGTGAAGTATGGTTTTAGAAGGTGTTATTGTTCGTTGCAAAAAAAAAGGCTATTGCCGAGCTAATATACAGATAGATCAAGGTGTAATACAACAAGTTGAAATGATGCAACAAGGGTGTGAAGATTTAAAAAAAAGCGATTTTTTTGTAACACCAGGATTTGTAAATAGTCATTTGCATCCTAATCAATTGCTTGATCGACGTCTTTTGGATGGTCTTGATTTACATACTTTATTGCAAAAAATGCATACCAGTTTTAAAAAAACACATGAAGATAGATATTTGCAGGCATTATTTGTCATGATGGACGCAATAAAATGTGGTGCGACCACGTTATATACTGTAGCATCAGAACCTCTTCCTGTAATAAATGCATTCAAAACCCTTGGTGCAAAGGGCGCTGTTTCTTGTTTTTTTAATGATCAATGGGAGACTGAAGATAAAGCTCCGACACTTACAAGTATTAATGATGTAGAGGAACGCTTTGCAGCTCTTTTGACCCAAAAAACAGATAAGGTAGATATTCATATTGGAAGTGCGTCTCTAAGAAGCGCGTCAAATGATTTGCTCATTTTGTTAAACAAGTTAGCGAAAAAATATAATTCTCGTGTAAATATGCACTTGAGTGAGTGCCAGGCAGATGTTCTATTGTGCCAAAAATATAGAGATACAACTCCTATCCGTTTGTTGTCTCAGCTGGGTGTGTTGAATGATCTTTGGAACCTGATTCATGTTGTTGCCATTGATGATGAAGAAATAGAATTATTAGCCAAACATAAAGCTTCAGTAATTCATTGTCCTGTGAGTAATGCAAAATCGGCGGTTGGTATCTGTCCTGCACCTCACATGATGAAAGCTGGGGTGAACGTTGGGTTAGGGTCCGATGCTTGCAGCAATAACAATACGAATGATATTACGAATGAGGCTTACTTTGCATTGTTACTCCATTCTGCGAACAATAAAAATGCTCAAATGGTAACAATTGATGATATGTGGCAATGGATGACAGCAAACGGATATAAAATGCTTGGCAAAGAACAATCTGGTGTAGTGCAAGAAGGTGAGCCTGCAGATCTGCTCTTATGGGAGCTGAATCAAGCTTCTTTTGTTCCGCTTAGTTATGGAAATTTTGAATCTGCTCTTTTTTATAATGCACCTGGTCTAAGGCCGCATACTGTTTTGATTGATGGAAAAAAAGTAGTTGAAAATTATCGTTTTACGGTTGTAGCAGAAGAAGAAATCATGGATAATGCTAATGCATGTGGAGCTAAAATTTGTAGTAAGCTTCACCTGCTTGAAGAGTAAAGAAAACCTTGTAATTTTACGTTTTCTATTTTATCTTTTGCTCAGTTTTTAAAATTATTTAATAGCAAAAGGGAGTAATTATGAAAACATATAAAGGTGTGGTAGTTCTATTTTCTTTTCTTTTTTTTATACAAAATTTTGGGATGGAAAAAGTAACTGAGGAGCTTCTTGTGCGTGATGATACATTTGAAGCCGATGAGGTTATACCACATTATTGTGAGGATATAATAGTTTATGAATGTTTTACTCATGGAAAAAGTCCTTTAGATAGGATGAAACGTTTTATTGTGGTATCTGCAGTAAAGAAAGATGAAATTATATACCAGGCTACAGGGGTAGATGGATTGGTGAGCCCTAATTGTAGCATGTTTATTGTTGAGTTTGAGGGTAAGGATAGTGCGCGAGGATTGATGGTGTATGATGTGCGTGCGCAAAGCCACACTGTTTTTGAGCCACATTTATTCAAGTCAAAAGAATTGCGGTATTGGTTGAGCGATACGAATAAATCATTGATTGTAGAATGCAATGGGCAATGTATTATATTTGATATCCAAACAAAAAAAGAAATCTATCGGGATAAGGTCCTTTTCAGTAAGGCAAAAAAATACATATTTTTTGAAGATACTCATGTGCTTTTAGTAGAAGGAGCTCGTGAGCCATGGTTTTTTATGGGGCCCGAAATACTGGCACCTAAAATAATAAAAGTTGTTAATGTTATTAATAAAAGAGTAATATTTGATTCTGATCCAATTAGAAAAGAACATGGAAACAGGAGGCTATATAGCTATTTCCTAAGAGATAATAATGAAACCCTTTTTGTTGAATATGAGCATCGTTATAGCCCAAAAGAGTGTAGGGTTGAAAAAGAACAAAATATATTGGTTATTGTTGATCTTAGTGCTCAAGGGGAGATTGTATATAGATCAGAGGGATTTAGTAGACTCCATAGCATTGAAAACTCTAGAAAAATAGTGTTTGAACGTATAGAGCTGCCTCATTTACAAAAAATGATAGATTGGGTTACCATAGTAGATCTGGATAAACCGGGCAAGCAGGAGGAAAAGGTTATATTTGAGGGTTCTTGCGATACATTTAAACAGATGCAAGAAAGAAAACGCTTTATGTTGATTAATAAAGATGATGAAGGAAAAAAGGAAGGTAAGCCTGTTTGGTCAACGGTAAGGCTATATGGGGATGGTTTGCAACACTCGGTTCAGAAGCGACGGGTTGATATTCTAGATGTAGATTTTGTGACACCACATTGCTTTGATGACAAGTTGATTTATGAATGTTGTATTCGAGGTGAGTTTGGTTTCTCAAATAAATATAAAAAATTTGTTGTTATGCATATGGCAGATAGAGATAACCTTATATTTGAGGCAACGGGAAAAGATGGCAAGATGAGTCCTGATTGTAGCAAATTTGTTGTTGAGTTTGCGCATAAGAATAATAAAAAATCATTGTTAGTATATGATCTTGCGTCAGAGGTATATGTAACATTTGAAAAAGAATTGTTTGATTCTAAAGTATTGCAATATTGGTTTAGTGATAATGGTAAAGCTTTAATTGTGCAATGGTATCAACAGTTTGCAATATTTGATATTGCGTCCAAAGAAAAAGTATATCAAGATAGAGTTCAGTTTGATGAAGTGAATCGGTATCGATTACGTGGTGACGGCTTGCTTACAATAGAAGGAAAAGGTACACGGGGGCAACAAAAGGTGCGACGAGAAAAGCTAAAAGTCGTAGATATCAACAAGAGCAAGGTGTTATATGATTCTGAAGTATTTGAAAGAGAACAATCAAATAGAAGGCTTTATCGATGGTACTTTGGAAAAAATGGGGAAAAGCTCTTTGTAGAATATGGATATTATTGCGAGAGGTCTTTTTTTGATTCTCACACGAAGGCCTCTGCCCTTGTTATAATTGATCTTGAAACGGGAGATGTTCTGTATAATACAAATGATTTTAAGAAGTATCATCTTGTTGAAAATACAAAAAAAATAATCTTTGAAAATACAACCTTTCGTAATTATTCAAAGCAAAAAAAGGTAATTACGATTGCCGATCTTACCAAAAAGGTAAAACAAGAAGAAAAAATTATATATAAAAAGATTTGTGATTCATTTCAGTTTAATAAAGAAAAAATGAAGGTTATGTTGATTGATGATTATGTGGACAATACAGAAGGAGAAAGTGGAAAAAAGGCCTATAAAAAGATAAAAATATACGATGTGCGCAAGCTGGTTTAGAAGAAAAAAAGGGGTGAAAACATCTGGTGTTGATTCCCTTTTTTACATTTTTTTTAAACTAAAATTTTAAAAATTCTCTGTTTCTAATTATTTCTAAGCCATTAGAAAATTTTTTAAAATAAGTTGTTGATTTTTATCGGTAATTCGTTTTTACTTAAACTAGTTGCCGGGGGCATTATATTTTTCACTTTTTTGTTTTTATTTTCTTGCGTGATGCAAGAGAAGGTTGAATTTCTGGTTAGTTTGTTGAATTTTGCAGACTTCCAGCTACAGTATGCTTTACACTTTTTTTAATACCGCGTTGATTTTTTCACACCTTTGCCCCTGAAATATATACGTTGAGTTAGTTTGCTTGAAGGCCCCTTTTTAAGGGGGTTTCAAGATTGTTTTTGCCAAAACATCATGATTTGGCGCTGGGATATTTTTTTGTTTTTTTTTGATTTTTTACGATTTAAGAGGCTTTTATGCAGGGCTGGATAGCAAAATTTTTTACATCATTTATTGATATTCCTGACACTATCTCAACATCGATTTATTTTTCCGGATGTAGTCTCAGGTGTAAGGGGTGTCATAACAAGGAGATTTGGGAGAAAGAGAATGGGACTCTTATGTCCGATGATCAATTGCTGGAAAAAATTTCAGAAAGCAGCCTATCAGAATGCGTTGTTTTTTTAGGAGGTGAACCAACAGACCAATTAGATTTTTTGATTCATATGTGCAAACGGATAAGTAGTGAGCTTAAAATGCCGATAGCTATCTATACCGGACGTGAATTTGAGGTGTTACCAGATGAACTGTTGGATTATTTATTTATGGTAGTATGCGGGCCATACAGAGCTGACTTGCCAACGAAAGGGTGGCCTGCTTCGTCAAATCAAAGAGTATTTAAGAAAAGAGGTAAAACGTGGACAAATTAAGATGTTATTCTTGTTATTCGGATAGTTTTAAAAAAGTATATTCATCTATCAGAGATGAAATCTTAAAACTTGAAGGAATTGCGCCAGATCAGCTTGATATTTCTTCGTTGGCCGATCGATATTTCAAAGAAAGTGTTATAGACATTACGGTTGATGATAATGCAAATCATGAGCAGGACAGCAAATCGTATGGTAATTATTTTTCTGAGGTGGCAAAAAGCAATCTCAAGTTAGTTGGTTATCATGATATTCACAAAATCTTGGAAGAGGATTATGGTCAAGAGTTAGCAGATTCGATTTTAAAATCTGTGTGGGAAGGTGATATGTACATTCATGATAGTACCATGTTGAATGTACCATATTGCTGGGCAATGTCTGTTGATTTTCTTTTACATAAAGGAAATTACTGGGGACAATTACGGTCTTTTGCTCCAAAAAGAAAAAGATCATTTATGGATCAGGTTAAAGAAGTCACCATTGAGATGGCCCAAGAGATGGCAGGTGCGGTTGCTATTTCGGATTTACTTGTCGGGTATTCTTATTTTGTAAAGCTAGAGAATCTAGATATGTCAGACGAGGAGGTCAGAAAAGAAATAGAAAATGATTTTCAATCGTTGGTGCATACCCTCAATAAAAAACTGAGGAGTTCGCATCAGTCGCCATTTACCAATATTTCTATTTTTGATCATCCTAACTTGGAATTTTTATTTAAAGATTATGTCTTTCCTGATGGCTCTTCTCCTGATTTTGATTTAATTTATGATATTCAAAAAATATTTTGCGACTGGTTCCATAAAGGGGATCCGTCAACTGGTGTGCCATATCGATTTCCTATTGTGACCTTAAATCTCAGGGTAGATGACGATGGAAATATTTTAGATAAAGAGGCATTGGACTATTTTTCTGAGCTTAATCTTGAAAAAGCATGCTTTAATATTTATATTTCCTCAGGAAATAAAATAGCAAGTTGCTGTCGCCTAACCAATGACCTAGAGCTTGCAGGGACCGATAGCTTCGGTAATGGAGGTGTTTCATTGGGGTCTCACCGTGTGGTTACCGTCAACTTAGCCCGTTTGGGTATGTTGGCAGAATCGTATGATCATTTGATGGAGCTATTACGGGATAGATTAACGAAGGCAGAAAAATCATTGGTTGCGCATAGAAAGCTTTTAAAAAGAAGAGCAAAATCTAAGTTCTTACCATTTGTGCAACGTGGCCTGGTAAGTTTTGATAGGCTTTTCAGTACATTTGGTGTTAATGGTATTTGTGAGTGTGTTGAGCAAATGGGATATTCGATTCGTACCAAAAGTGGTCAAGAGATGGCAAAAAGCATGCTTGAGGAAATTAAACAATTTTCCCTTGCATGTAGCAAAAAACACGGAAATCCATTTAATGTTGAGCAGGTTCCAGCAGAAAGCTTGGCGGTTAAATTTGCAGCAAAAGACAAGCTTTTATTTGGAATGGACTATCCGATATATTCCAATCAGTTTGTACCGCTGTGGGAAGATTGTGACATCGTAGAGCGAATTAAAATTGATGGTGCCTTTTCAAAAGTTCTTACTGGTGGTGGCATTTCTCACTTGAATGTCGGAGAAAAATTGACTCACAAAAGTCAGATGAAGAAACTGATTGAGTATGCGATTAAATTTGGAAATGAACACTTTGCTATTAACTATAACTTCTGCAGATGTGAAAACAATCATACAACGGTATCTGGACAATCATCAGTGTGTCCTGTTTGTTCGGCGCCAATTGTAGGACAATATACCCGAGTTGTGGGTTATATTACGCCGGTCTATTCATGGAATAGAGGTCGACAAGCAGAACATAAAAAGCGTGTATTTAAAAAGAAAGCATTTGATAAAGAAAAACTAGTAAAAGGTAAATGTCATGACGATGCAAAAACAAAATCAAAAGAGCAAAGTAATTCTTCAGCCTGAAGATGAAAACATATTAGTAGTAAAGCGAGATTGTCTTTTTGGCTCCCAGGCATGGGAAGGTATTGAAAAACCTAAAGATAATTTGTTTGTTGAAACTATCTTGTTCAAGAAGGAGTTTCTTCCTCGTTCCTTGATGGAGCACGATCCATCTTACAAGCAGATTATTCCCTATCTTGTATTTAATCATGAAGACAAATATTTTTTGATGCAACGCAAAGCAAAGGCAAGTGAAAAACGTCTGCGTAGTAAGTTTAGCCTTGGTATCGGCGGGCATATTAGGCAAGAAGATATACAAGATGCCGATATAGCTTCCTGGGCAAAGCGGGAGTTTCATGAAGAGGTTGCGTATTCGGGTAGTTTTGATGTGGAATTTGTTGGCATTTTGAATGATGATACCACTGAAGTTGGCCGGGTGCACGTGGGTTTTGTGTATCTTTTAAAAGGCGATTCAGCTGATATTACGGTTAAAGAAGAACTGGAAAGTGGCCAGATGCTTACTTTGCAAGTATGCACGCAATACTATGATCATATGGAGTCATGGTCAAAGTTTGTTTTTGATTTTTTGCAAAAAAAATAGAGATTGTTCATTTTTATTGATTTTTGAGCGCCCGCAAACTGCAGGCGCTCTTTTTTTTGCAGGCAAGTCTTTACAAGTAGAAATAAAAGCTGCTACTCTATGATAAAGAGGTAGATGGGTAGTTTGGTCCAAAAAAGGAGGAATCATGAATAAGTTCAAAATAATGCTGGTTATGTTCATGTCAATTTTTATTGATATGACCAGAATACCCCGTTGGCTTTTAAGCCCGGGGATGAATGGTCATCCTTTTTGAGGCAAGTTGAGCAAGGCCTAGCTTTGCGAAGCGCCGAATGATAGTGTAAACTGATATCCATGAGTAAATATTGGGTAGGCGCACATATAAAGCACAAAATTATGTATCATATTGTTTGGATTCCAAAATATAGAAAAAGAGTGTTAACTGGTAAAGTTGCATCAAGGTTGAGAGAATTAATACAGGAGTGTTCAGATGTGAACAGATGGCA
>Ga0180433_10002116_pt1 | contig 31612 bp, 22 predicted proteins | sample SS_ome_8_FD_132980 | JGI IMG/M metagenome (GOLD analysis project Ga0180433, IMG submission 132980) | Hypersaline lake sediment archaeal communities from the Salton Sea, California, USA - SS_1_D_1 metaG | ecosystem: Environmental > Aquatic > Non-marine Saline and Alkaline > Hypersaline >...
TAGCGTGAGCATCAGAGTTGTCCTGGCAGACGACCACAGGATAATGCGCGAGGGTTTGCGCGCCTTGCTTGAGAAGGAGCTCGACATGGAGGTGGTGGGCGCGGCCGACACCGGGCGCTCCGCCGTCGAGCTGGCAGGCACGCTTCAACCCGACGTCGTTGTGATGGACATGACGATGCCTGACCTGAACGGCATCGAGGCGACACGACAGGTCGTCGCCGTCAACCCCGCCATCAAGGTGCTGGCCCTTTCGATGCACTCCGACAAACGCTTTGTCGCCGGGGCGCTCGGCGCCGGTGCTTCGGGGTATCTGCTCAAAGACTGCGCCCTCGCCGAGCTGGTACGGGCGATCCGCATCGTCGTTGGCGGCCAGACCTACCTCAGCCCCAGCATAGCCAGCATGGTGGTACAGAGCTACACCCGTAGACTGCAGGACACCGACAGCTCACTCCTTTCCACGCTGACGCCACGGGAGCGGGAGGTACTGCAGCTCATCGCTGAGGGCAGAAGCGTCAAGGAGATCGCCCATACCCTTCACCTCAGTGTGAAAACGGTTGAAACTCACCGCCAGCAGACCATGAACAAGCTGGGAATCCGCACCGTGGCCGAACTCACCAAATTCGCCGTCCGAGAAGGCCTCACGTCCCTGGAGCAGTAGACCCGGCCTCGGCCTCCTCGCTCCACCATCGCGCCTCACGAGAGGTAGGACATTTCGAAGCGCAGTGTAAGGGATTGCACGCTACGACTCAGGGAATCCCCGATTGTGCGCAACTGGCTAACCCAGTAGCTTATTGGCATGCGCCGCCAGCGTAGAGGAACCAAGCACCAACCGGCTCCAACGCTGGGACAACCGGTTGAGCGGTCTGACCGGGCGCAGGTTCGGGACATACATCACATGCGAATCAGAGACCAGAGGAATGACCCGCAACCGGGTGGAGCACCAGGCGTCTCCGGGCAACTGCCAGAATCGCGGGTAATGCAGGCAGAGTGCGTGCGAGCCGATATCAAAGCTCCCTGCGGGGACAGCTCCAACTGCTGCTGGCTCGACGCCCTGCCAAGCCCGGTAGTCGTGATAGGTTCAGACACCTCCATCACCTACGTGAATCCCGCCCTGGAGGTATTGACCGGCTTCTCCTCCGCTGAACTGCTGGGCGGGACGGATCCCTATCCATGGTCGGTTCGGCGGAAGGGCAAGGAGAGGATTGGAGAAACGGCTGGGGCTCTGTCGGCCCAGTCATGGAGAAGCGAGGAACTCTTGCAGAAAAAGAATGGGGAGCAGTTCTGGGCTGACATCACGGTTGCCCCAGTCGGCACCCGCGGGCACGAAACGTCCTACATTGCCTCGTGGTCGGACATATCGCGACGCAAACAGGCAGAAGCAGCAGTCGGCGAGGGAGCGAAGCAGATGCGGCGAGCCACCAAGGCAAACGCCAGCGAGCTTGCCGAGGCCCGCCGCTACGCTGACGCCATTCTGCAAACGGTGACTGAGCCTCTCATCGTGCTGGACCCGGACTTCAAGGTGGTATCTGCCAACGCCGCCTTCTACCGAGTCTTCCAGGTTACACCTGGGGAGACCGAAGGCAGGTTCGTCTCCCACATTGGCAACTGCCAGTGGGACAACCAGACCCTGCGCGACTTGCTGCAGCGAGTTCTGCCGCAGACAACCACCCCGACAGACTTCGAGGTGGAACTGCATTTGCCGACCGTGGGGCGGCGAACCGTGCTGCTTACCGCCCGACCAGTGGTCGCCGCAGACAACGACAGCAGGCGGATACTCCTGGCTCTTGAGGATATCACCGACCTCAGGCGGGCAGCCCGAGTGGTGCAAGAAGCGCGGCAGCAACTGGTGCGGCATCAGAAGCTGGCCATGCTCGGGCGTGTGGCCGGCGGGTTGGGTCATGAGTTGCGCAACCCCCTCCGCGCCATCAAGGACGCCGCCTACTTCCTCGACATGCTGTTGGAGGACCCCGAGCCGGAGGTCAAAGATATGCTGCACGTCCTGCAGGCGGAAACGGCGGCAGCGGAACGAATCATCAACAGCTTGCTTGATCTTGCCTGGCCACGGCGCGGCGAGCGTCACCCTCTGAGCATCAACAACCTCGTCGAGGGGAGCGTGGCACGCCAGCCACTGCCGGAGAACATTGATGTCATCTGCCACCTCGACCGGCTGTTGCCCGATGTCCTTGCCGACGCCGGCCAGTTGGCACGGGTGTTGGACAGTATCATCAGCAACGCCGTTCAGGCCATGCCCAACGGAGGCCGACTGAGCGTGAGTTGCCGCCAGGACGGTGAAGGGGTAGCGGTGTCAGTCAGCGACACCGGCATGGGCATTGAAAACGAGAGCATTCCCAGGCTGTTCGAGCCCTTTTTCACCACTAAGGCTAGGAGCATCGGCCTCGGCCTGTCAATTGCGAAGGGCCTGGTGGAAGAACACGGAGGCACCATCGAGGTGAAGAGTGCCGTGGGCGAGGGAAGCACTTTCACTTTGTGGCTGCCGCTGGACGCCGAAGCTGCGCAGTAGCATGAGAAGAGGGTGCAGCAGGCGAGACAACACAAGCGGAGGATACGCTGACTGCGGGAAGGCACGACATGGATGGTAACGAGAGCATCCTCATTGGCGATAGCGACGCTGCCAGGCGCAAGAGGCTGGCGCAGGCGTTCCGCGACAAGGGCTACCGCGTGGTGACAGCGAGGAGCGGCAAAGAGGTCCTCAACAGAGCTAAAGCTGGCACCTTCAACGCGGGTATCCTCAGCGCCTCATTGCCCGACACGTCGGGTGTGGAGCTGGTGGGGCCTTTGAAGGGGATGCAGCCAAACGTGGAAGTCATCGTGTTGGACAACACCGATGAGGCTACAGTGCTGCGGATGACTGATGGCATGTCGGCTCGCGCTGCGCGACGGTTGGATGTGGACGAGATCCTTGGCGAGGTGGAGTTACTGGTCGATGAGCAGCGCCAATCGTTGGAAAACGGCGGGCGCGTTCACGACAAGCGAGGCGTTGAAGTCGTCGCTGATGTCGCCGAGTGCAAGGGGGCTGAAGAGGCTCTGGCAAGGAGCGAAGCCAAGTTCCGCAGCCTGGTTGAGACCTCCAGCGCGGGTGTGGGCATCGCAGACCTCGCAGGCAGGTTCACCTTCGTCAACGTAGCGCTTTGCCGGATGCTGGGGTATGCCGAGGAGCAGATGGTGGGCACACCCTTCTCCGAATTCGTATATCCAGATGACAGAGAACGGATACTTGAGGCGTATCTCAAAGGCCTCGGAGGCGGGAGAACCAGGCCTCTCCTGGAGTTCAGGGTAGTCCACAGAGACGGGCACACGCTGTGGTGCCGCTCTACCCCTGCGCCGCTGGTCGCCAATGACGAGATCATCGGATTCAGCGCTATCGTACATGATATCACCGACCTCAAGCGCACAGAGGATGCCCTGCGGCGTTCCGAGGAGAAGTACCGCAACCTGGTCGACTACATGTACGACGGCTACCTTGTCGTCAGGGGCAGCAAGATCCTTTTCGTCAACAGGGTCGTTGCCGATGCATTGGGACAGCCCGTGGAGGGGACAACCGGGGCATCCTATCTTCAGTTCCTGACCCCCGAGAGCCTCGAGAAGTCCATGCGAATATACGAGAGAACGAAGCGAGGAGAACCTCCTCCCGAAAGTGAGCAATTCACGCTCCAAAGGGCTGACGGTACCACCCTCCCCGTGGAACTCACATTCAAGGAAATCGAGTACGAGGGCGAACGGGCGTACTCGGTGTTGGTAAGAGACATTACTGAGCGAAAGCAGGCCGAAGATGCCCTTCGCTACAGCGAAGCCCGGTTTCGCGAGCTGGCCGACCTGCTGCCGGAGGTGGTGTACGAGACCGATGGACTGGGTCGCATAACGTATGCCAACCGGCTGGCCTTCGAGACCTTCGGATACAGTCAGCGGGAGATGGAGGCCGGCCTGACAATCGCCGATATGATCGTACCACAGGAACGTTCGAGGCTGGCGGAGAATCTCCAGAGATGGTTCACCGGTGAAGAAGTCGGGCCGGTTGAATACACGGCACAGAGCAGGAGCGGCGTCGCCTTCCCCATGCTGGTACACGCCAGCCCCGTCAGGGACAGTGAAGGGAGACTGGTCGGCGCGCGGGCCGTCGCCGTCAATATCGCCGAGCGCAAGAAGCTGGAGGACGAGACAATGCGCCACGCCAGGCGAGTTGAGGCTCTCCACTCCGTTGCCCAGACAGTGAGCCAGGCGCACGACCTGCAGCCGCTTCTGGACGCTGTCCTCGTCAAGCTGCTGGAAGTCACCGAGGCCGACGCCGGGGGCATATACCTTGCAGATGCAACCGCAAGCAGACTCGTTCTCCAAGCACACGCCGGGGTGTCCAGAGAGTACGTCGCCAGTATCACGGAGCTCAACCTCGACCCACACGAAGTGGCGAGGGCTACGGGTTGGGAGGAGTCAGGCTTCGACGTCGACTCGGTGCTGGAGGAGGCCGGAAGGAATGAGATAGCCTCCGCCATAGAGCAAGAGGGGCTGCGGGCCTACATCAGCCTGCCTTTCGGGAGCAAGGGTGCACCCCTGGGGGCACTGGTGATTGCCAGTCGACAGGAGCGCCAGTTCAGTTGCGACGAATTGGACCTGGTGCGGGCCATCGGCAACGAGATAGGCGTAGGCGTGGAAAACGTCCGGTTGCTCGAGCGAACAAGGGAGCTGTCAGTCACCGATGAAATGACCGGCCTGTACAATCGCCGCTACTTCTATGAAGCGCTGGAGAAGGAGATCGACCGCACACGGCGATACGGCCGCAGCTTCTCCGTGGTAATGATAGACCTCGACGGGTTCAAGGAGTACAACGACCGGTTCGGCCATATCAACGGCGATGCTGTGTTGAAGTCGATGGCCGACACACTGAAGTCGTCCCTGAGGAAAAGCGATATGGGTTTCCGCTATGGCGGCGATGAGTTCAACATCATACTGCCGGCAACCGACGCCAAGAAGGCTGCGGACATCATCGACCGGCTAAGGTCGAGGTGGCTGCGGGTCTCCAAGTCGGAGAACCTTATTCTCGAGACCTCCCTTGGCTTCAGCGCCGGCATCGCCCAGTACCCTGAGGATGCGGGAACGGCGGATGGGCTGGTCTTCCTCGCCGACACCGCCCTGTTTAACTCCAAGAGGGAGGGGGGATACCGGTCAACGCTGGTATCGCAGATGGGCACGGTGACGCTCGGTGTCATCGATGATGCCGTGCTGGACCATGTCTACGCCCTGGCAGCCACGGTGGACGCCAAGGATCCCTATACCTACGGCCATTCCGAGAGGGTCGCCGCCACGTGCGAAGCGATTGGCGAAGAGGTCGGCCTGTCCACCGAAGAGCTTCTCAATCTGCACGCCGCGGCCCTTCTCCATGACGTGGGCAAGGTGGGCGTGCCTGATTCCATACTGACGAAACCGGGACCGCTGACCAGCGGCGAGAGAGACACCGTCGAGAGGCACGCAACTGAGGGGGCCAGGATTGTCGGCCACATGAGAGAGCTGGCGGCGCTGGTGCCCATAGTACGACATCACCATGAATGGTACGACGGCACGGGTTATCCCGACGCACTCAAGGGTGAGGACATACCCCTTGGTGCACGAATCGTCGCCATAGCCGACGCCTATGACACCATGACCACGGTGCGGCCGTACCGTAGCAAGGTGTCCCAGGCGCAGGCCCTGGCGGAGCTGCGACGGTGCGCCGGCACCCAGTTTGACCCGGACCTGGTTGCGGCGTTCCACCGGGCCATTGTGGAACGGGGAAGAAGACTGGCCCAAGTGCGAGGTTGAGGAATGATGCAGAGCACACGCTTGTTCGGAACCAGCGGCATAAGAGGCGTGGTAAACCAGGACCTGACCGTGGAGCTGTGTCAGGCCGTGGGTCATGCTATCGGCGCGACTCTGGCTACGCGGTCCCGAGTATGCGTTGCCACCGACACCCGGACGACCCGCGAAATCATCAAGAACACGGTAACGCTGAGCTTGCTCTCTTCGGGCATCGACGTGACCGACCTGGGCATACTCCCGACCCCAGCCCTGGCCCTGCTGACCCGGGAGATGGGATTCGACACCGGGATCATGATAACCGCCTCGCACAATCCCCAGGAGTACAACGGCGTGAAGCTCTTCAACAGTAACGCAATGGGGTACAGCCACTGCCAGGAAGCAGAGCTTGAGCAGATGATACGACAACGCACCATCAAGGTGAGCTATCCCGGCACGCTCATCGACGGGCGACAGTGCCGCGAGACCTACTTCCGTTTCGTACGTGACAGGTTCTCTCGATACAACCTGGACCGCCATACGAGAGTCGTCGTTGACCCCGGAAACGGCGCTGCCGCCGGCTTCGCCACCGACCTCTTCTCCACCATGGGGCTGACAGTCCTGCCGATAAACGACGAGCCTGACGGCCTCTTCCCGGGGAGGAACCCCGAGCCCAAAGAAGATACGCTTCAAGGCACCATCGACTTCCTGAGGGAGAGAAAGGCGGACCTCGCCGTCTGCTTCGATGGAGATGCCGACCGTGTCGTTTTCTGCGACGCGGAAGGCTTCCTCGGATTCAACGAGGTGGTTGCCTACCTGTCGCGCCTGGCAGTCAAGGAGACCGGCAAGAAGAGAGTCGCCACCACTGTGGAGACGGGCCGGCTTGTCGACATGGCGGTGGCTGGCCTGGGGGCAGAGGTCGTGCGGGGCATGGTGGGTGATGTCGACGTTGCCTATCTGGCCAAGGACATCGACGCTGCTATCGGAGTGGAGGCGGTCGGCGTGTACGTGATACCGCAAGCTGGCTACTATCCCGACAGCCTCATTGCCACACTCACACTGCTGCGCCATGTGCGCCGGCCCCAGGAGATCAGAGAGTTCTTTGGTGGCATGCCGCGACTCTTCTTCGAGAAAAGCAAGATACAGTGCCCGGAAGACCTCAAGGAGAGGGTCATGGTGGAGGTGAGGAAGAGGGCATATCTCTTCGGCGCCAGCAGCATGAACATCCTTGACGGCCTCAGACTTGAGTACGACGACGCATGGATGCTGATCAGAGCCAGCGGGACCGAGCCCGCCATCAGGGTCATCGCGGAGTCTGCGTCGCGGTCGAGGACAGTGAGACTCATCGCCCAGGGAGCTGAGGCCATTCACTCATGTCTGGCGAGGTTCGAGCTATGAAGGTGGTCTTTCTCTGCGGCGGCATCGGGAAGCGTATGTTCCCCATAACTGAAGACAAGCTCCTGCTGACCTTCCTGGGCAAGACCCTGCTGGAACACCAGATCGAGAAGGCCGGCAGGGCTGGCCTCACCGACATCGTCATAGTCGCCGGACCCAACAACATCAACCGGATAGGTGAGATCGTTCACACGATTCCCGGGATCAGGACCGAACTGGCGCTGCAGCTCAAGCCGACGGGAATCGCCGCCGCCGTGAGAAGCGCCGAGCGCTTCCTCAATCAGGAAGTCATTGTGGTCAATCCCAATGACGTCTTCGAATGCTCTGCCTATGAGAGCATCTTGCAGGCTGCCCGTGAGGGCTGCGCCCTGTCGTATCTGTTGGGCCACGAAGTGAGGGACTACTTCCCTGGCGGATACCTCATGGTGGGTGAGAACTCCGAACTCAAGGCGATCGTTGAGAAGCCGGGGCGCGGCATGGAGCCGAGCAACCTGGTCAACGTTATGGTCCATCTTCACACCGACCCGCGGCAGGTCTTGAAGCACGCGGACGCTATCCAGAGCCGCAGAGACGACACCTATGAGCTGGCCCTCGATGCGATGGCAAGAGGCAACGGCAGAATCAAGGTTGTCCCCTACACCGGCTTCTGGACGGCGATAAAGTACCCGTGGCACATCTTCGGCGTTGTACGCAGACTCATGGACGAAAGCCAGGGGTACGTTTCGCCAACGGCCAGAATCTCGGACAGGGCCACGGTCGAGGGCAAGGTCATAATAGAGGACAACGTCAGGGTCTATGAGGACGCCGTTATACGAGGCCCGGCCTATATAGGGCACAACTCCGTTATCGGCAATTGCTGCCTCATTCGAGACTACAGTCATATCGGGGCCAACTGCGTGGTGGGATACGGCACCGAAGTGAAGAACTCCTACGTCGGAGACGGGTGCTGGCTCCACATGAGCTATGTGGGTGATTCCATCGTAGCTGAGGGATGCTCCTTTGGCGCCGGGACTACCCTGGCCAATTTCCGTTTCGACGAAAGGAGCGTCATTGTCAGAGTGGGAGAGGAATACGTGGACACGGGCCTCAACAAGCTCGGAGCCATAGTTGGAAGCAAGAGCAGAACCGGGATAAACACCAGTGTCCTGCCCGGGATCAGGATCGGCCCCAACTCCGTGGTCGGCCCGCATGTATGCCTCACCGAGGACCTGGCACCGGAAAAGGTCGCGGTCACCGAGTCGAGGTACCGGGTCGTTCCCAACAGGCTGGACACGAGTGCAGGACGGAACGCAGAAGCAGGAGACTGGGCGAGGTAGTCGAAATGTGCGGAGTTGTTGGATTCGTCGGTGAGAATGAGGCTGCGCCCATGGTCCTCACTGCTCTCAAGAACCTGGAGTACCGGGGCTACGATTCGGCAGGGATGGCCACTATCAGCAACAGCCATATCTCCTTCGGTAAGGACATAGGGAAGCTTGCCGAAGTGGAACGCAAACAGGGCCTGGACAGACTGGAAGGGCCCGTCGGCATCGGCCACGTACGTTGGGCAACCCACGGTGGTGTTACAGCGGTCAACGCCCACCCACATTTCGATTGCCTCCAGCGCGTGGCCGTGGTGCACAACGGGATTATCGAGAACCACGAGCAACTGCGGCGCCGCCTCAGTCATAGTCACACCCTGGTGTCTGAAACCGACACCGAAGTCATTCCCCATCTCATCGCCGAGCATCTGGACCAAGGGGCTTCTCTCCAGGAGGCCGTGCGCAGAACCGTTAAGGAATTGCGTGGGTCGTATTCCATTCTGGCCATCTCGCCAAAGGAGCCTGACAAGATAGTCGCCGCCCGCAAGGACAGCCCCATGGTGGTGGGTATAGGCGACAAGGGCAACTTCATTGCCAGCGACGCCCTCTGCTTTCGCAATGCAACCAATCGAGTTCTCTTCATCGAGGATGGCGAGGTGGTGACGGTGACGCGAGACAGGGTCACCATCCTGGACGGCGAGGGCACGGAGCGTGTTCGCGAGCCACAGGAGATCGACTGGAAGTGGGACGAGGCGACGAAACAGGGCTACGACTACTTCATGCACAAGGAGATCATGGAGCAACCGCAGGCGGTGCGCACCGCCTTGATGCAGGACAGGCACCTCATTCTCGAGATGGCCATGGACATTCTGAGGGCGAGGTCGGTGGTGCTGACCGGGTGCGGTACCTCACGCCACGCTGCGCTTGTGGGTCGATACCTGTTCTCCAAGATCGGCGGCAAGATGAGCGACGTTATCATGGGCTCCGAGTTCCACCATTTCTCAGATTCCGTTGACAAGAACACCGTGGTCGTAGCCGTATCGCAGAGCGGCGAGACCGCCGATATCCTCGGGGGCGTCAAGAAGGCCAAGGAGAACGGAGCCACCGTCTTCGCACTGGTCAACACGGTGGGCTCCTCGCTGGCCAGGATAAGCGACAGGGTCGTCTACCTGAACTGCGGGCCGGAGATAGGAGTGGCTGCCAGCAAGTCGTTCGTCAGTCAACTGGTCATCTTCTATCTGCTCTCCTTCGCCATGATGAACCGGCTTCGCGAAGGTGTCCGTACCATAAGGACGGTCTCTCCACTCATCGAGAAGAACTTCAACCACAACGGGGACTCACTGGAGAAGCTGTCCGAGTCCCTCAAAGACAAGAACCAGTTCTACTACATCGCCCGGGGCATCAACTTCGCTATAGCAGCGGAGGCTGCACTGAAGCTCAAAGAGATCGCCTACGTCTATGCCGAGGGCATGCCTGCCGGCGAACTGAAGCACGGTAGTCTGGCACTGATCGAGGAGGGGACCCCGGTCATGGCGATATGCCCCGCCGACTACACATTCGAGGAGACCATGGCCAACGTGGCCGAAGCCAAGGCACGTGGAGCCTTTGTAATAGGCGTTTCCGACCGGCGGCAGGAGCTGTTTGACAGGTGGATCAGGATTCCACCAGTCGGCGAGGCTCTGTACCCGTTGGTGAGCATTGTGCCTTTGCAGCTATTCGCCTATCACTCCGCCATCGCGCGGGGCCTGGACCCCGACAAGCCCCGGAACCTGGCCAAATCGGTGACCGTGAAGTAGCGCTGCCGCTACCCGACACAGGCGATCCCACGAGAAAGAAGCTGGACGGACTGCGAGGAAAGCAAAATGGCAACAGTAGAGCGTGAGAGGCCTTCAATGGCCAAAACAGATAAATGGTGTCACCCGACCGACGCTTTTCATTTCAGCCCTTTGATGCTGAGCATCGTAATCCCCGCCAAAGACGAGGCGCGGTCCCTGGCCGGCGTCATAGACAGAGTGAAGGAGACCCTCTCCCGCTATCCCCACGAGATACTGGTGGTGGACGACGGGTCTGAGGACGCCACGTGCGAGGTGGCCCGTCACAGTGGAGCGTCAGTTGTGTCCCACGGCAAGAACCTGGGCAAGGGTGCCGCGATGAAGACGGGTATCGAGCACACCAGAGGGAACGTGGTGGTGTTCATCGACGCCGACGGCGCGCACGACGCCGGCGACGTGCCAGCAGTGGTCGCCCCCATCGTGTGTGAGGGAGCCAGCTTCGTAATCGGCTCGAGGTGTCTGCCCCAGTCTCAGGTCGCGGTCTCTCCTTTCGTTAGAAAGCTGGGCAACCGCTTCGCTTCGCTGGCGATCACGGGCATCATCTCGCTGCTGCTCCCGGTGGCAAGTCTGTTCCGTTGCCCGCCCAGACACATCCGAATCACGGACTGCACCAGCGGGTTCAGGGCCATAAGGAGAGATGCATGGCACAGGCTGGAGCTTGTGTCCAAAGGATTCCAGATAGAGGCCGAGATGATCTATGAGGCGGTGCGGGCCGGGCTTACCATCGCGGAGGCGCCCATTAGCTGCAACTGGAATCCACAGTTCTCCCACCTCTCCATCTTCGGCGACGGCGCGACGACGGCAGTACTGCTCGCATGGAAGCTGCTGCGGGAGGTCCCGGGCAGACGCGGATCGAGCCCAACCCGGCGAAGCGAGCCGGCGGCGCTGTTTGGCCGCCACGCCAGACAGGAGACAGACTGATGAAAGTAGCGGTGGTGTGTGGGACGCGACCGGAGATCATCAAGATGGCACCGGTGATACGGGAGCTGGAGACAAGGAACATCAGCTTCTTTCTCCTCCACACCGGGCAGCACTACTCGTACGACATGGATCGCATCTTCTTCGACCGCTTGCGCCTGCCGCGCCCGAAGTACAACCTGCAGGCGGGCTCGGGCTCGCACGGCGAACAGACGGGGAGGGTGCTCGTCGGCGTTGAGGCTGCGCTTCGCGCGGAGAAACCCGACGTCACTCTGGTAGAGGGGGATACCAACTCCGTTCTCGCCACCGCGCTTGCCGCCGTCAAGCTGCACCTGAAGGTGGGGCACGTCGAGGCCGGGCTGCGAAGCTACGACAGACGCATGCCCGAGGAGGTCAACCGTGTGCTGACCGACCACTGCTCCGACTACCTCTTCGCGCCGACGGTCAAGGCCGAGACAACTCTTCTTCGTGAAGGCATTGCCAGTGACAGAGTCTTCGTCACCGGCAACACCATAGTTGACGCCGTCCTGCACTGCTCGGAGCTTGGTGGAAATGGAAGCGATGCGCTGGCTCGGCTGAAGCTTGAACCCGGAGCGTACTGTTTGGCCACGGTACACCGCCAGGAGAATGTCGACGACCCGTTGCGGTACTCCTCCATCCTTGAAGGACTGAGCAAAGTCGTCAGTCAACTCGGCGTACCTGTCGTCTATCCCGTCCATCCACATTCGAGGAAGAGGCTGGCCGAGTTCCATCTCGCTCCCGAAGGCCTCACCCTGATCGGCCCCGTGGATTTCCACGATTTCACCCAGCTCGAGCGAAACGCCAGGCTCGTTCTCACCGATTCCGGTGGTGTGCAGGAAGAGGCCTGCATTCTTGGTATACCCTGCGTCACCCTGCGCGACAACACAGAGAGACCGGAGACGGTCGAGGTTGGCGCCAACCTTCTGGCAGGCACTTCGGCATTCCGAATAGTGGGCTGCGCCAGAGCGATGCTGGATGCCAGTAACGGGTGGGAAAACCCCTTCGGGGACGGCAAAGCAGCGGAGAGAATCGTCGGCATCATAATGGAGGGAAGGCATGGCTAGCATACTGGTTACCGGCGGGCTTGGCTTCATCGGGTCCAACCTGGTACCCGAGCTTAGAAGCAGGGGGCATGACGTCTGGGTGTGCGACCTTGGCCACTCGGACCAGCGGAGCTACGTCCGCTGCGACGTATCCAGGTACCGCCAACTTGAGAGCCTGTTCGAGGAGCGGGACTTCGACTACGTGTATCACCTGGCTGCGGAATACGGCAGGTGGAACGGCGAGGACTACTACGAGAACCTCTGGCTCACCAACGTTGTGGGGACCAAGAACGTGCTCAGACTGCAGGAGAGGCGGAAGTTCAGGCTCGTCTTCTTCAGCAGCGCCGAGGTGTACGGAGACTACGAAGGTGTCATGAGCGAGGGGGTCATGGACGCCATAGCCATCAACCAGATGAATGACTACGCCATGACCAAGTGGGTCGGAGAGCTCCAGGTGCTCAATTCGCAGGCCATGTTCGGCACCGAGACGGTAAGGGTCCGCCCGGTGAACGCCTACGGACCGCACGAACACTACAGCCCCTACCGCGGCGTGATTCCCATGTTCATCCACAGAGCGCTCAACGGCGAGCCGTACACCGTCTACGGCGGCCACAAACGCATCTTCGACTACGTGGAGGATACCTGTCGCACCTTCGCCAATATCGTGGACAACTTCAAGCCCGGCGAGGTGTACAACATCGGAGGCCGCGAGGAGTGGGAACACGACATCAGGTACGTCTCGGATCTCATCCTTGACTGCCTGGGCAAAGACGACTCCCACGTGACCTACATGGAGGCTGAGCCCTTCACTACCAGGGTGAAGCACATGGATTTCTGCAAAGCGCGAAGAGACCTCAATCATGATCCCAGAGTGCCTCTGGAGGAGGGCATCCCGAGGACAATCGCCTGGATGAGGAAAGCCAATGGTTACGACTAGCCCCCAACAATCCGGCGCCGACGCCGGCCCGGTGGAACCTGACGGAATGACTAGGTGTTCCACCTGTATTCTGCCGGAGACCTTCCCCGGCATACGCTTCGATGACAACGGTGTGTGCAACTACTGCCGCAGCTACCAGCCGGTGCGGGTGCGCGGAGAGGCAGAGCTGGAGGAAGAACTGGCCCGGTACAGAAACAGGGGCAGCAGTTTCGACTGCATCGCTCCCGTAAGCGGTGGCCGTGACAGTGCCTACGTCCTTCACCAACTCGTCACCAAATACCGCATGAGAACGCTTGCCCTGACCGTTGACAGTGGCTTCATCACCCCGGAGGGGGTCCGCAACGTGGAGCGCGAGACCGAGGCCTTGAACGTTCCCCACGTGTGGCTCAGGGACGAAGAGCAGATTGCCCGCGCCAAACGAAGCACGAAGGTCAAGTTCCACGGCTGGCTCAGGAAGCCATCCATCAACACCATAGTGCCCGTTCTCAACAGCGGGGACAAGACGATGAACCTGCGGATGTACCGCTACGCCAGGGAAAACGGCATTCCCCTCGTCATCGGCGGGAACATCATTGGCAACGCCACCATGGAGCAGGAGCACTGGAAGACGGGGTTCATGGGGGTCTTCCCCGACGAACACGGCGTGTACTCGACCTACGACAAGCTCCGCCTGCTGCTCCTCTTTGGGCTGGAGTACGTCAGGAACCCCGTCAACCTTCGCATGCCCATACTCAGAGAGTACCTCGAGGGAGCAGCCGTCTATTTCTTCGAGTCGTTGCTCAAGCCGAAAGGCGTCGACTCGTTTGGCTTCTACGACTACGTCTGCTGGAACGAAGAGGAAATCGTCTCGACGATAACCGGCGAGCTGGGCTGGGAAAGCGCCCCCGACGCCACGACTACCTGGAGGATAGACGATTCGGCCTATCCGCTCATCAACTACCTGTACTACCGGCTGGTGGGCTTCACCGAGCACGACGAGATGTACAGCAAGATGATTCGTGAGGGGCAGATATCTCGGGAGGACGCACTGACCAGGTGCATGGCAGACCACACGTCGAGAATGCCCAGTATGACGATCTCTCTCGATGAGCTGGACGTCACCAGGGAGCAGGTCGACGAGGTGCTGGAACGATACCGGAGGAAGCTCGTGGGCAGCAACGGAGTGCCCGAATGAGGATTCTCTACGTACAGGATACAGACTGGATCAGGCGAAACCCGATCCAGCATACCCACCTTGCCGAGAGGCTGGCGACCAGAGGCCACACGGTGAGGGCTATTGACTACGAGATCCTGTGGCGGACAGAGGGCAGGGACAAGTTGGTCTCCACAAGACAGGAACACACCGTATCGAGAGTGGTGGAAGGCGGCGATGTAACGGTCATCCGTCCCCCAATACTCAAGATACCGGTGCTGGACTACCTCTCGATGTGTTTCACCTACCGCAGCGAGATAGACCGCCAGATTCGGGAGTTCCGCCCGGACGTCGTCATTGGCAACGACATCCTGACAACCTATCTGGCGTACCGAGCAGCCGCGAAGAGAGGTATTCCCACCGTCTTCTACGCCATAGACATCGAGCACCGGCTTGTACCCTTCCGGTTCCTCCAATCCCTGGGGAAGGCAATCGAAGCCAGGAACATCAGGAACGCCGATCTCGTCATTGCAATCAATGAAGGCCTCAGGGAATACACCGTGTCGATGGGGGCCGACCCTGACAAGACGCTGGTTCTCAGAGCCGGCATCGATTCCGAGCGGTATGACCCTCAGGCTGTCAACGGCCGAATGCGCAGCGAATACGGCATCAAGCCGGGCGAGAGTGTGCTGTTCTTCATGGGCTGGATATATACCTTCTCTGGACTGAAGGAGGTAGCCCTGCAACTGGCGCGGACACGCGACCACGGCATGAAGCTCCTGGTGGTAGGTGACGGCGACGCCTACGACGAGCTTCGCGGCATGGCGGAGGCCGACGGCCTGCGGGACAGGCTCATCCTCACCGGCAGAAGGCCGTACAAAGAGATCCCGGCACTGATCGCCGCGGCGGACATCTGCCTGCTCCCGGCCTACACCGATGAACAGATCATGCAGGACATCGTGCCGATAAAGATGTACGAGTACATGGCTATGAGCAAGCCGGTCATCGCCACCAGGCTGCCCGGCGTCGTGAAGGAGTTCGGGGACAACAACGGCGTGGTGTACGTGGACAGTCCTGACGACGTCATCACGAAGGCTGTGGAGTTGGCCGGCAGCGGCGAAGTGGACGAGCTGGGGCGCAGAGCAAGGCGCTTCGCGGAGCAATGCACCTGGGACAGCATAACGGACCGGTTCGAGCTGGTTCTGGAGCGGCTGGCCCGGGAGAAGGGCCGTGCCCACCGGCACCGCGCACGGACATCGAAGATTGGAGACACGGAACGTGAACGACTACCTGCGTGAATACAAAGGCAAGAATGTCCTCGTCACCGGGGGCGCAGGTTGCATTGGCAGCAACCTCGTCAGGGCCCTGTCCAATGCGGAGGCGGCGAAAGTAGTGGTGCTCGACGACCTGTCCGCGGCGGAAAGGTGGAATGTCCCTGTTGCCCCGAACGTCGTCTTCATACACGGCAGCGTCCGCGATGAGGAGGTATTGAAGCGAGCGTTCTCCGGCAGGCTGCACTTCGTTTTCCATCTCGCCGCTCATTTCGCCAATCAGAACTCGGTTGACCACCCCGAGACCGACCTCGCAGTCAACGGGCTGGGCACGCTCAAGGTGCTGCAGTACTCCCACCTGGCCGGCGTCGGCAGGTTTGTCTTCGCCTCCTCCGGCTGCTCGGTGTACGGCAGCCAGGCTCCCCTGCCCCTGAAGGAAGACTTCGTCTCCGTCCACCTGGACACCCCCTACCAGATCACCAAGCTCCTCGGGGAGCTGTACTGCAATTTCTTCTACAACCACTACGGCGTGCCGGTGGCCATCGCCCGCTACTTCAATGTCTACGGCCCTGGTGAGGTACCGGGGGCCTACCGCAATGTCATTCCCAACTTCATCTGGTGGGGCCTTCACGGCCAGGCCCTGACCATCACCGGCACGGGTGAGGAGACCAGGGATTTCACCTTCGTCGAGGACATCGTGGACGGCACCCTGCGGCTGGGTGTCATGCCCAGGGCGGTGGGCCAGGCCTTCAATCTCGCCTCTGAAGTGGAGACCCGTGTTGCGGATGTCGCCACCACGGTGAACCAGATGACCGGCAACGACAGCCAACTGCAATTCGTGCCGAGAAGGGACTGGGACAAGATCGTTCGCCGCCGCGCCTCAATCGCGAAAGCCCGGGGGGTCCTGGGCTATGAACCGAGAACGCATTTCGAAGACGGCATCAAGAAGACCTTCGAGTGGATATCGGCGAACCGGGAGCGGATTGAGGAGACCGCCAGATACTAGGCGACGGAGCATCGAATGGAGAACTCGCGTCAATCGACAGCGTATGTTGTGACTGAACCGCCGGAAGAGACGTTCAGCGGCGGCGCCATCGATTTGAGCGTGTTGCCCAGAGTCTCCGTCTGCATTCCCACGAAAAACAGGGAGGACAATCTGAGGGACTGCCTCCGGAGCATTGCAGCACAGGACTATCCCGATACCGAGATCGTAGTAGTGGACAACGGCTCGGCCGACAACTCCGTGGCAGTGGCGAGGCAGTATACCGACAAGGTCTTCCACTGTGACGGGCCACTGGGCAAGGTGCGGCAGTTCTCCATCGACATGAGCACCGGCCCTATCCTCGCCCTGCTCGATGATGACGTCACCATCCCCCACCGCCAATGGCTGTCTCACGCGGTGAAGTACTTCAACTACAGTGACCGTGTCAGCACGGTATGGCCCCGCAATGTGGCTCCCCCCGGCGCATCGCGCTTCACCAGGCTGTATCTCAACTTCTGGAAGGTCACCATGGAACACCGCGTCAGCAAAGGCCGCGGCCTCTGCGGCGGCGGCAATGCGCTGTTTCTGAGGAGAGCGATCGATGAGATCGGTGGGGTCAATAGCTCGGTCCACTGGGGAGAGGACTATGACTGGGCGGGGAAACTGAAGAGCCGGGGCTACCAGGTGGTGTACATCAAAGACCCGCTGTGGCATGACACCATGAGGTCTCTGCGAGAGTTCACCAGAAAGCAATTCACCGGCGCAGCCACATTCGCCACGTCGCAGGGCTTCCATCTGATACAACTGCCGCTTCGCTACGTGTTCTTTGAACAGGTGGTGCTGGGCACCAAAGGGATGATGCTCGGGCTGTTCAGGGATCGGGACACATCGTGGCTACTCTACCCTGCGTTCGTCGGCGCGAGAGCGTTCGCCTTCGCCGTCACCTACCTGAGGCTCAGGCTCAAATGGCCATCCCGACGCAGGCGAACGGCCACCCCACCGGCTGTCAAGCGCGACGAGCCCGAAGAGGTGCGACACAGAGCGGCAAGGGAGGACTACCGCGCTCTCGCCCGACAGTACCTCGATCCGGAGAGTGAACCGAGCAGGAAGATGAGGATAGTCGACGCGTACATGCCGGCAGCAGATACGTTGCTGGACATCGGTATGGGAACGGGTGAGTTGATCGCGCGGGAGAAACACAGGTTCGGCAGGCTCTACGGAATAGACCTGGACACGGAGGCCGTGGAACTGTGCCGGGCCAGATTCCAGGGCGAACGGGCGATCACACTCCTTGAGGCTGATGTCGGTGAGATGCTGAACCACTTCCACCCTGGCCAGTTCGACGTGATAACCGCGCTGGACGTTCTGGAGCATCTTGATGGCGACACGTGTGAGAAAACACTGGCAGAGATTGCCAGCCTTGCCCGCAACGGGGGCAGGTTCATATTCACCGGCCCCGGCGTCTTCGAGAAGGTGAGAATAGCCTTGCGAAGGTCTCCTACACACCTGACCTCCCACTCCTCGTTCGGGTGGAGGAAGCTCATCTCACAGCACGGATTCCGCGTCCTGTCGGTGGAGACGGTTGCCTTTCCTCTGCTAAATAGCCGTTTTCTGCGCAGAAGGCTTCATCTCTTCGGCCAGTGCTGCGTCATCGTATCGGAGAGAGTCCAGCCGGGAGGGCCCAGCGGATGAGGATTCTCCAGGTCATAAGCTCGTACCCTCCAGCATACGCATACGGTGGCCCCGCCAGGGTAGCTCATGACGTGTCGCGAGAGCTGGTCAAGCGAGGCCACGAGGTCGCCGTGTATACCACCGATGCTTACGATGGGCGAAACCGCCGGCAGGAAGTGCGCAACCCGGACATGATGGACGGTGTCGCGGTCCACCGCTTCAGGAACGTCAGCAACAGGCTGGCATACGCCAATCTTCCGCTCGCCCCGGCGATGGCGCGCGCGTTGCGCGACACTGTGGACACCTTCGACGTGGTCCACCTGCACGAGTACCGGACCTGTCAGGCGGGAGCCACGGGCCGTTGCGCTGCAAGTCGCGGCGTTCCTTATGTGCTCCAGGCACACGGCGACGTGCCCAAGATCATGGGCAAGAGAGCGCTCAAGACAGTCTACGACCGACTGTGGGGCAGCGAGCTGCTGAAAGGAGCAGCACGTCTCATTGCCCTCACATCCATTGAGGCCGAGCACTACAGAGCCATGGGTGTGGCCGAGGAGAGAATCGAGATCATACCCAACGGCATCGACCTGTCCGATTTCACTCCCCTCCCACCGGCAGGGCGCTTTAGAATGCAGCATGGCCTGGTCAGCGGCGAGAGATTGATCCTCTTCCTCGGCAGAGTCCACCAGATCAAGGGTACGGATTTGCTGGCAAGGGCCTTTGCCCGTCTCTCCGGACAGATTGGGCAGGTGAGACTGGTGATAGCCGGGCCGGACAACGGGTACCTGGAGGCGCTCACCAGACTGACGGAGGACCTCAGCATCCGACACGGAGTGATCTTCGCCGGTCCGCTCTACGGCGAGGACAAGCTGCGGGCCCTCGTCGACGCCGATGTGTTCGTACTGCCCTCTTCCTACGAGACGTTTCCTGTCTCCGTACTGGAGGCAGTCGCGTGCGGCACGCCGGTGGTGGTCACCGACCGCTGCGGCATCGCCCAGTTGGTGGAGGAGGTCGGGCGTGTTGCCGAGCACAACGACGCCAGCCTCAGTAACGTTCTTGTGGAGGTTCTGAGCGACACCAGTCTGAGAAGAGACGTGGCGGGCACAGGAAGGGCGCTGCTGCGGGATGGCTACACTATCCAGGCAGTCACCGACAGACTGGAGGAACTCTACGAAAAATGCTCAACACAGGAGGTGCAACGATGACCAACTACCTGGTAACTGGTGCCGGCGGCTTCATTGGAAGCCACATGGCAAGGAAGCTCTTCCAGGAGGGCAACTATGTGCGGGCGGTGGACGTCAAGTGGGATGGCTACATGGATGAGCCCTACTGCTCCGACAAGCTCACCCTGGACCTGAGGGATTGGCAGAACTGCCTGGAAGTGTCGCGAGACATCGATTACGTCTACCATTTCGCAGCGAACATGGGCGGCATCAAGTTCATCACCGAAGTGGGCGCTGAGATCATGCACGACAACGTGCTCATGAACACGCACATGCTGCAGGCGGCGGTAGCCGCTGGCGTGAAGCGCCTGTTCTTCGCATCCTCGGCCTGTGTCTACCCGACCTATCGACAGACCGACCCACTGGTCACCGCGCTGAGGGAGGAGGACGCCTATCCCGCGGATCCCGATGCCTTCTACGGATGGGAGAAACTCTTCACTGAGAAGACGTGTGAAGCCTACAAAAAGGACTGCGGGCTGGATGTGCGTGTTGTCAGGTACCACAACATCTATGGGCCAAGAGGGACATACGACGGCGGAAGAGAAAAGTCCCCCGCCGCCCTGTGCCGAAAGGTGGCCCGCGCCTCAGACCCCGGCGTCATAGAGATCTGGGGAGACGGCAAGCAGACCAGGTCCTACTGCTACATCGATGACTGCATCCGGGGCACCATCTTGCTGATGGAGAGTGACTTCGAAAGGCCGCTCAATATCGGCTCGGACAGGCTGGTTTCGATAGATGGCCTTGCCGACATCATCACCAACATCTCGGGCAAGAGGATTGACAGGCAGTACGACCTGTCCGCCCCCCAGGGGGTAAGAGGGCGAAACGCCGACCTCACCCTGGTGAAGGAGGTCCTCCACTGGCAGCCACAGGTGACCCTGGAGGAGGGTCTGAGAGAGACGTACGAGTGGATAGAGAAGCAGGTCAACAGGGACCCGACGGTGGGGAGAGTGGTAAGCCATGCACGATAGCGGGCCTCTCGTCTCGATCGTGACACCGTCCTACAACCAGGGGCGCTTCATCGAGGACACCCTGCTCAGCGTCATGAACCAGGCTTACCCCGAGGTGGAGCACATAGTGGTGGATGGCGGCTCAACGGACAACACCGTCGACATCCTCAGTATGTACGAGCGGTACTACGACCTGAAGTGGGTCTCAGAACCTGACGACGGTCAGTCAGACGCAGTCAACAAGGGGTTCCGGATGGCCAAAGGGGAGATCGTTGGCTGGCTGAACTCCGACGACGTCTGTTTCGACAGGTCAGTCGTATCCCGTGTTGTGAGCGCCTTCCACAGGTTGGAACACGCGGAAGTCCTGTATGGCGACTACGCCGTCATCGACGAGCATGGCTCGATCATGCAGGTGGTGACCGTCCCCGACTGGAGCTACCGACGCCTTCTTCGCAGCAACTACATAGGCCAACCAGCGACCTACTTCCGAAGGCGCGTCGTGGCCGCGAACCCGCTCGACAGAGACCTGCACTGGTCAATGGACTGGGAGTACTGGTTGAGGCTGGGACGAAGGTATGGCTTCGCCAAAGTGGACGGAGTGCTTGCGGGCTTCCGTGTCCACGGGGATGCCAAGAGCTCCTCCAATCGGCACCTGCACAGGGCGGAGAACGTGAAAATACTCGAGAAGTACGGCCGGGCCTTCGGCCTGTCATACCAGGCGGCCTGCGTACTTGACAGGCTTCGGGTAGGTCTTGTTGAACTGAAAGACATGAAGCGCATATTGCAGCTCAGCGATGCCGATAGACTCGCGTTCAAAGCAACGATACCCAGCAGATGCTCCCGAGTCCGCTCACAAATCCCCATCAACGGGGCATTGAAACTGCTGGCTCCGGGACCATGATTGTGCAGGACGTGCGAGAAGCGCCAGGGCGACCGTATGGCGAGGAGGATTCGTTGAACAGGTGTCGCCGATGAGAATCTGTCACATAACCTACCCGTTCCCTCCGGGAGGAGGCGGCATAGAGACGCACAACCACTCGCTCGTGAAGTACCTCCTCCATAAGGGCTACGACGTGGACGTCATCGTTGTCAGACCCCAATCCATATCGAGAGAAGAGGTCGCCAGGGCGGCGGAAACGGTCAACAAGGGCATCAGAGTGCATAACATCTGGTACCGAGGGTTCCCGAAATGGGCCATCGACGTCAGACGGAAGATAGAGAAAATCGAGAGAGAAGGACCGGTGGACGTCTTCGACATTCATTCGATCTTCGACGTTCTTCCGTTCCTCATGATGATGAAACGAAGAACGATCCTCTTCTCGCTGCATTTCTTCGAACTCAACTGTCCCGGCCCGTGGCCGGACCACGCGCCTCGACCCTGTGTGCACTCTTTCGGCAAGTGCCGCCGGTGCAGCGGGATAAGGAAGTACGTCCGGTGGAGACTGGTGAGATGGCTTGCCATGAGAAAGGTGGCCAGGTTCATGGTCAAGTATGACTACATGAAGAGGCTGGCCGTGGAGGCCGGAGTGCCTGGGGACAGAATCGAGGTGGTCCCGCACTGGGTGGACGTGGACAGGTATCAGCAACTGGCGCGCGCCGATTCGTTCGCCCTTGCCGCTCTTGCTCCCACGGACAAAGTAGTCATTCACGCAGCCAGGCTCTCCCCGGAGAAGGGCGTCCTCACACTGCTGGAGGCATTCAATCGACTGAGGAAGGCCATGAGCGATGTCAGGCTGGTTCTCGTGGGTGACGGTGTCCTCCGTCGAGAGGCGGAGACATACTGCAGGAATGAACACATCGAAGACAAGGTCGTGTTCGTCGGGTCCGTGGAGCACGAAGAAGTGTTCAAGTACCTGTCGCTTGCCCACTGCGCCATTTCATGTCAACTGTACGACAACTACTCCTGGTCCTTGCTTGACTACATGTGTGCCGGTATCCCCATCGTCGCCACCGACGTGGGGGCAACCTCGGACATCCTTCAGGACGGCCACACTGCTCTGTTCGCCGACCCAACCGCGGAGTCTTTGAGTGCAAAGGCGGAACAGGTACTGCGGGACGCTCAATTGGGCCAGCGATTGGCGGCCAACGCTCTGGCGACGGTACGGCGGAAGCATGCCATCGGGAATCTCACGCAATACGAGGAGCTGGTACACAGGCTGCCGAAATGAACGTGTGTATGATTGCGTCGGGCTACCCGTCCCGGTCCGCGCCGCTGCGGGACATCTTCATCCACTATCAGGCCCGGGAGATGGTCTCAAAGGGGATGAACGTCCAGGTGATCGCCCTCGGCGACGATGACGGCCCGGCTGACGAGACTGTTGAGGGAGTACGGGTCCACAGAGTCATGCGGGCCGACTTCAAGCCGGGCCGGTTACTCCCCTTTGCCTTCGCGGCCAGGGTCGCGAGGAAAGCGGTGCGACTACACAGGGCCGAGGGGTTTGACATCGTCCATTCCCATTTCGCCGACCACGCCGGCTTCGCCGGGGCAATCGTATCGAGGGTGCTGAGGAAACCCTTCGTGCTGACGGTCCACGGCTACGATGTCAACTACAGCAAGGAACTCGGCTACGGCTTCGGCGTCACCTGGCCCCAACGCGTCTTCGTCTTCCTTGTCCTCAGAAGTGCGAATAAGGTCTGCCCGGTGAGCAACGCCTTGAGGAGGCGATGCATCGAGAGATGGCTCGTTGACCCGGCCAGGCTGCAGGTGGTCCATGACGGGACGGCGGTTGAGGGGCCCCCAGACGAGCAGGGCCTGCGCAGGTTGAGAGCGGACCTCGGCCTGAACGGCAGTAAGGTGATACTCAGCGTTTCCTCACTCCTGAAGGTGAAGGGGCAGCAGAACGTCCTCAGGGCCCTCCCAACCGTTGTCAGTGAGGTGCCTGATGCCGTTTTCCTGATGTTGGGTGAAGGCCCGTACCTGGGAGAATTGCGGAAGCTGGTTGCCGAACTGGGCATTGAACGCCATGTGCGGATCGTCAACAGATACGCCGTCGGAGCGGAGCTGGCGCTCTTCCTCGGCCTCTGCGATGTGTTTGTACTGGCCAGCATACTGGAGGGTTTCGGTATCGTCTATCTCGATGCGTCCGCCCTGGGCAAACCGGTAATAGGGAGCCGTGGCCAGGGCGACGAGGACTTCATCGTCGACGGACGTAACGGCTTTCTGGTAGAGCCGGGGGATACCGAGGCTCTGGCCGGGAGAATCACCCTGCTGCTCCGAGACGAACGGTTGAGGCTGGAGATGGGTCACAGGGCAAGAGAAGCAGTGCAACAGGGCTTTCTATGGAGACACAACGTTGAGAAGCTCACCGCGGTCTACGGTGAGCTGACAGGCCGGGGGCACCAGTGAAGGAGACCGTCGCGGTCAATCTAAGGGATGCCCGGTTGTCTCTTCGAACGGGAGCCCATGGCTCGGGCCGCTGCTTGAGCCGGAGCCTGGCCCGCCCTTGGAGACCGTGACCGGGATGGGCAAGGAGAAGCAGTCGCAAAGTAGAGAGGTCCAGCAGTGATAGCAGAAGCAAGAGCTCACCTGTCGAACCGGATTATGACGAAGGAAGCGCGACCGATGATCCCCGCGCTTCTGGTAGTGCTTGGCGGCATCGCCCTGGGGGTGCTCGACTTTTTCAGCGGTGAACTCATCCCAACCAAGGGGCTTGCCCTCATCGCGGCGGGCTCACTCTATCTGCTGGTGAGGAAGCGACTTCCCTCGGACCTGAGGGAAGGGGATGGGGCGGATGGGTCCAGGGCGCAAGGACAGCCTGCGTCCGTAGCCAAGGTCCTGCTCAATGCCGTCTTTCTTCTCGCCCTTGCCATCACGCTGTTCGCCGTGGCTGCCTCTGAAGCCTACACCATGCCGGTCACCTACTTCGTAACCGCACCGGTGATGTGCGTGGTGGTGGCTCTGGAGATACTGATGGTACGGCGTGAGAAGACCCCCTATACCAAGCTCATTCTGGGCAAGATAGTCATTCTGTCGCTGATGTTGATCTGGCTCCCCCACTACAAGTTCCCCAACATCGGATTCGACCCGTGGTACCACATGGGCTTCGTCGAGGACATCCTGAACCAGTCCCACATTCCTTCTGTGGGCCACGAGTACTACACCAGTTTCGCTGCGATGCATCTCATCGTGGCGGGGGCCCGGGAGGTGGCCGGCCTCAGCACAATGAGTTCCATGATGGTCGTGGGGTCAATCGGAGTCGCCGGCCTGCTACTGTTGTATTGCATAGGCAGCATGCTCTTCAACGAGAGGATTGGACTCCTCGGAGCGCTCCTCTTCGGGATCAGCAGCGATTTCATCCTGTGGGGATACTACGTTATCCCCATGTCTCTGGGCATCGGCCTTGCAGCGGCCCTGGTCTACTCGCTGATAAGGGGTGCGGATGTCTCGCGCAGGCTGACCTTCAGGCTGGTCTTCCTGCTCCTGGTATTCGTGCTTATCTACACCCATACCATTGTGGGCGCCGTCTGCCTGGTGATCATCGGATCGATGTACCTCGGTGAGCGGTTCGTGCGTCGCTGGGAAAGGCAGACAGCCCCGGCCTACCTGTCCCTGGTGACCCCTGTGCTTTTCGGCGTCGGCCTTCTCGCCTACTGGTCGTACGTCTCCGGCTACTTCTTCACCGGGATAGTCCGCAATCTGGCACACGTGTTCTCATTCCCTGAGACCGGATTCACCTACGCGGCGCTGCCCGTGGACAGCACGCCGTCCATTGTGCGTGGCATAGGCTTCATGGTTCTCATCGGCCTGTCCGTGGTGGCCATCCTGTATATCTGGGAACGAAGGGAACGCCATCGGAAGTCCCTGATGCTGGTCGGCGGCGGCGTGGGACTGGTTGTCTTTCTGTACGTCGCGTTCGCGTCGGGGCAGGTCGGAGTCCTTCTTCCCGACAGATGGCAGGTATTCGTGTTCCTTCTCCTCTCCGTCGTCGCCGGTGGTGGCATGTTCCTGGTCTATCGCGCCTTTCGGCGTCCGTTGCCCCGGGTGCTTGCCGTCACTGTCTTGGCACTCCTCTTCGCGTTCACCATGGTATTCAACTCACTGTCCGGCCACAGCAACCCGTTCATAGACAAGACCGGTTCCCAAAGAGGCTTCTTCTATGACAGCGAGATAGCCGCAGCACAGACTATTGCCGGGGTTCACGACGGAGCGGTGACCTGTGACCTCTTCTACGCCGAGTACTTCGTCGACATGCTCGACAGGGAGACCGTCGACATCTACTACTCCTTCATAGTACCCGACGAGCCTGGGGCCGCCGGCGCCGTGGTCGTCAGGCAGTACCTCGTTGACTACACGTTCCTCACGATGAGACCGGCAGAGGTGCAGGAAGGATACGCCAGCCTGGGAGTGCTTCTCGACGACACACGGAAGGAGAAGCTGGCGGGCCTGGAAGAAGACACCAGGTACTCCAAGGTCTACTGCAACGACGAGGTGGCCGCCTACGTGCCATAAGTCCCGGGAAGTGGTACAACGCCCTTGAGTCTGACACGGAACATATCAAGCGTACTCCTCACCAACATTCTGGTATTCCTTCTGGGGGTACCCGCTGGAATTGTCATCGCCAGGGTGCTGGGGCCGGAAGGGGTAGGCATCTATGCCCTCATCATGCTGGTACCCGGCTTGCTGTACCAACTGGGGAACCTGGGACTTGGCGGGGCAAGCATATACTTCACCGGCACCAAGAGATTCGATCTCTCGGACGTGACCTCAAACTCCCTGGTGTTCGGCTTCGCCGTCATGGTCCTTCTGGGCGCTCTCTTCGCGGCGGCCTACAGGCTGTTCCTCTACCCTTTCTTCAAAGACGTAGAGCCTCTGTTCATCTACCTGATCCTGTTGAGTCTGCCCTTCTCACTTGTCTCGGTCTACTTCAAGCAGATCCTTCTGGCCAGATTCAAGGTCACGGAGTTCAATCTGTTGAGCCTCCTCCAACCACTGCTCATGCTCGTCGGAGTCGCGTTGCTCTTGATTCTCTTCCAGGCGGGAATGCTGTCGGTTGTCGTCCTGTGTGTCGTGGTGCCGGTCATCACGTTCGGGGCCTCCGCTCTTCTGGTGCGCCGCCTGACGGTAATCAGGTTGTCCGTGAAACTGCGAGTACTCAAGGAATCACTGGGCTATGGGGTCAAGGTGTACCTGGCCAACATCTTCACCTTCCTCAGCTACCGGCTGGACATACTGCTGGTGAGCTACTTCCTCGGGGCAACACAGGTTGGCTTCTACGCGCTTGCAGTGGCGATGGCGGAAATGGCGTGGTTCATACCGAATGCCGTGAAGACGATTCTGTTTCCGCAGGTGTCCTCGTCCGACCGGGCCTCTTCGGGGCGGCTGGCGGCGATGGTGGCAAGGCATACGCTGGTGCTCAGTGTACTGGCCTGCGCCGCACTGGCTGCCGTGGGGCGGTGGGCCATCGAGCTTCTCTACGGCCCTGAGTTCCTTCCCAGCTTCCTGCCGCTCCTGATACTGTTGCCGGGCATCATTGGGAACAGCGTGGCCTCACTGGCGGCCGCCTACCTGAGCGGCATAGGCAAGCCGGTATTCGCTACTTACGCGTCCCTGGCCTCTCTGGCCGTCAATGTAGCGCTGAACCTGATACTCATTCCCATGTGGGGAATTGCAGGGGCGGCAGCGGCAACGTCTGTATCCTACTGCCTGAACTGCCTCATTCTCCTGCTGGCGTTCTACAGACAGTCCAGGATCGAACCGAGGGATGTCCTGCTGATGAAGGCGGAGGATTTGAAGCCCTACCTGGGGGTTGCGAAGCGGATTCTTCGCCTGAGTCCTGTGGGCACCAAGTAGGCCTCGCCGTGATGCGCCGTAGCATCACCTAGGGCATGTTTGAAGCGCTCCGTGTTTGTCGATGACTTCCCGATAGACGCCGTCCACCTCCGCCATCGTCTTGCGGAAGTCACCCCGTTCCCTGGCCACCTGTGGGTTCGCCCGCCCCAGCCTCTTCCGCTCGTCCTCGTCCCGTATCAGATGTGCCAGCCTCGAAGCCAGAGTCCGGAAGTCCCGCGCCCTGAACAGGAAACCGTTCTCACCGTCGCGTATCAACTCTCCCGCGCTGCCGGCGTCGGTACTCACCACCGGCAGGCCGCACGCCATTGCCTCCAACAAACTCACCGGGGCGCCATCGGAGAGGCTGGTGGAGACATAGATGTCCGCTGATGCCAGGCACTTGTGAAGTTCGCCATGGGCTATCCACCCGACAAACCTCACGCTGGGCGACACGCCGAGTCCTTGCGCCAGCGATTCGAGGTACTCTCTCTGCGAGCCGTCCCCACAAATCACGAAGCTCGCCCCGCTGACTTCAGCCTGAACGAGAGGGATTGCCCTGATGAGCGTCTCCACGTTATACACCGGCTCCAGCTTCCTCGTGCTGACCACTATCGTCGGGTCTCCCTCCGTCGGCCCCTTGGTGGCCTGAGTCTCCCTTTGGCGCGGCCGAAACCGCTCGATGTCCGCCCCCAAAGGTATGACCCTCGCAATCTCAGGTCGTGCACCCAACCGTATCGCCGCCTCTCTCGTTTGCCGGCTGGGGCACACAACCGCATCGGCTCCACCCAGGGCCTTCCCCATCTGGGCGGCGCGCTGCACCCCGTGCTTCTCGGGGTCTATCAGAACGTCGCTGCCCAGAACGGTCAGGACCAGGGGATGCACGTGCAGCATGGAGGCGAGGACTCCGTAGTACGTGAGGTAGTGGCCATCCAGCACGTCGGGTGCGATCGCCTCTACCATGCGTCTCATATGCCTTACCAGCAACCAGCTACGGGTGCGGTGGAGCAGGTAGCCAAGGACGCGGATCCTGTGCAGGAAGGTGGTAGGGATGTTCCACACCGCCGGCATCGAGATCTCATGCAGGTGCACGCCGTCGATATGCGCGGGCTGCGGCGTGATGACATGGACCTCATCGCCCCTGTCGACGAAGTATGTCATCCACCTCTGCAGATGGACGCTCTGGGGATTGCCCACATAGCAGATCTTCATCCTCGTGCCGGCGCCTTCTTCACAGCGACGACGACCATGTCGTCGGTCCAGTTCTTCAGCACCCGGCACAGCACACGGTCTGCCATGGGGGACACCAGCCCGACTCCGAGCTCGGTCGTGACATCGAAGCCGGTTTGCCCCAGGAAGTCCCGCAGGCTCTCAAAGGTGAAGAACCTTACATGCAGGGGCTGCTCGGGATACCTGACGCTGTCGAAGCCGCACCGTTTCCCATCTATGCCCCCCTCCCGCCACGGGCTCAGGGGATAGAGGCCACCACCCCTCAAGAGACTGAACGGTGATGCCTTGAGACCCTTGCCCAGCACCATCCCCAGTCTGTTCCACAGCCCCACCAGGTTGGGTGTGGACAGAAGGAGCTTGCCTCCAGGCTTCAACACCCGGTTGATCTCCGCCGCCAACTGTCTGGTCTCCGTCACGTGCTCGATGACCTCCATGCACACGACAACATCAAACGAGGCCTCGCGGAAGGGGAGCCCTATGGCGTTCCCCACAACCAGCGCCCGGTATCCCTTGTCCAGCGCATTCTCCTCATTGAGCAGCATGCGCTTGGGGCAGATGTCATATCCGTAGACGTCGTTCCCGCGGGCATAGAGAGCCGAGCTGCGCCCTTCGCCGCACCCCAGGTCCAGTATGGAGTGGCCTGTGCCGGTCTCCGTCGCGACAAGCCGCTGCGTTCTCGTGAGCCGATGCCCGTTCCTGGCAGGCGTTCGATGGAGCATCACCTGCGCCAGTTGACTCTCGAGATCGATGCTGCACCGGGTTATTCCATCCCGATTGCACTCGCACTGCCGGCTGTCCAACGAACTGAAGTCCACTACGTCCACCCCATCCACCGAGAACCTCCGGTACAGCCTGAGGCAGGTGGGGCATCGATACCCCCGCTCGTGTTCCTCCAGCGCTGAGTCGCACACCGGGCAGATGAAGTCAATCTGTGGCATATTGTACCTCCGCAGTGGAGCCAAGGTGGCTCACCAGAATGTCGCGCAGCGCCTGTGCTCTCTTCGCCCAGGTGTTGTCCTTCTTCAGTTCACACAGCTCCCTGCTCAGCCTCAGCCTCTCTTCAGGGTGCTGCAGCAGGTACTCCAGCTTGTCGCTGAAGTCCTGGGCCGAATGCTCCACCCACAGGAAACCCTTCCCATCGCTGACCAGCTTGAGACCGTCGCATCGAGTGGCGATGAAAGGGATCTCCGAGCCTATGTACTCGAAGAACTTCGTCGGCCTGGTGTTGTAGTGGTACGGTATGGAGGGGTCGGCCGGGTAGACAAACACGTCTACCTCAGCGAAATGGGACACCAGCTCGGTACGGGGTATGAGCCGGTGGGTGATGAAAGGCGACTGCTCGATTTTGTGCAGGGTCTCTTCATCAAGCGAGGCTATCTTGCCAAAGAGAAGGAGCCTCACGCAGGGGTGCTTCTCATGCAGCATTGCTGCCGCATCGACCAGAAGGTCGATGCTCTCGTCTGGCGCGAGAAGGCCAACATAGGCGATGTTGAACCTGCCGTCGCGGGTACGGTAGTCCAGGTCGGCGAACTCCTCCTCCTCCAGCCCCCCGGGCAGCAGCGCGGTTTCGTATTCAGGGTACTTGCTGGACACAACAACCAGGACGTCGGACATCCTGACAAGCTCCGCCTCCAGCTCGCGCAGCGGCGCGACCTCCTCCGGGCTCCTGCCCCGCATCTCCCCCTGCTCCGCCCAGTCATGTTCGTACATCAGCAGCTTCACACCCATCCTCTTGGCAAGTCTGAGCAAGGGGACGTTGAGCGCGTTGCTGTAGACCGCGTTGGGATATGAGAAGTACACGAAGTGGGGACGCCTCAACAGGATGATGAGCAGGGACAGCAGAGGCACCGCGAAGTGATAGAAGAGGTCAACGGCGTGGTTGGCCCGCGAGTAGCCGTCGGAGAACTTCTGTCGATACTCAAACGGGATGCAGGAAAGCTCTACTCCTTCCTGTTCCTTCAGGTGCTTCAGGATGTAGTGGATTCGTATGAAGGTCCCGCTCACTCTGGCGCTCAGTCTCTCGACGATTCGCCCTTCAACCAGTGCGAATACCTTGATCCTTCCCATCGCGGTGTCACTCCAACGCGTTCCGTTTGCCGCGGCCTGTCCTCCGCCTGGTGAGGGGCTTGCCCCTTCACGCGCGGCTAGCTGGACCCGATCCCCTGATAGGTGAAACCCAGTTGCCTCACCGTGGCTGGCTCCACGACCTGCCTTCCGTCGACAACCAGCCTGCATCGCATCCTGCCGGCGATATCCTGCCAGTCGAAGGCAGCGAACTCCTGGTGGTCGCTCATGACCACAGCGCAGTCCATGTCGTCGAAGGTCTCACCGTACTTGACGCCCAGCGCTTCGACTTCCTCCCGTGAGAAAAGGGGGTCATACAGATAGAGATTGGCGCCCAGTTCCGCCAGGCGTTGAATCACGGGTGGCGTTGGTGAGTAGCGGGTCTCCTTGACCCCTCCTCTGTAGGCAAGGCCCAGAAGCAATATGTTTGAGTCCGCCACCGACCGGCCCACCTGGCCCAGGCCGTGGGCAATAAGGGCGACTACATGGTGCGGCATGGAGTCATTGATGCGTCTGGCAAGCTGGAGCAGGCGCGTCTCCTCCTTCGACGTCTTCATCACGAAGTGGGGGTAGACGGGAATGCAATGGCCGCCGACACCGGCCCCCGGCCGGTGTATGTTGCAGTTGGGGTCGGTGTTCCCGATCTCCCTGGCTGCAGAGAAGTCGATGCCCTTGTCCGCGCAGTACATGGCCAGCTCGTTGGCCAGGGCTATGTTCACATCCCGGTACAGGCCCTGCAGCAGTTTGGCCATTTCGGCCGTGGTGCAGTCGGTTTTCATCACCTCGTTGTCGGTGACCACCGAGTAGAAGGCAGCCGCCGTCTCCGTGCTTGCGGCGTCGATCCCGCCGACTATCTTGGGATAGGAACCGGTGATGTCTCTAATGGCGCGGCCCGACGAGGTCCTTTCCGGGCAGCAGGCCAGGCCGAAGTCCTTTCCCGCTGTCAGACCGCTCCTCTCCAGAATGGGCCGCACCACGTCCTTCGTTGTTCCCGGGGGTGTAGTGCTCTCGAGGACGACGAGATCGCCCTTTGCCAGCCCTCCGGCGATGCTGTCGCACACCGATTCGACCGCTGTCAGGTCGGGTGCGTTGCCGCCA
>Ga0180433_10002117_pt1 | contig 31593 bp, 25 predicted proteins | sample SS_ome_8_FD_132980 | JGI IMG/M metagenome (GOLD analysis project Ga0180433, IMG submission 132980) | Hypersaline lake sediment archaeal communities from the Salton Sea, California, USA - SS_1_D_1 metaG | ecosystem: Environmental > Aquatic > Non-marine Saline and Alkaline > Hypersaline >...
GCTTGGTATGCCCGGTGACGTGGATTTGTTAGGGACACGGTACTACATTCGCGTGGACCGGGTCAGCTACAGTGACGGCTCGCACCCGGAGGATTGCCCCGGCGGCATCGATTTATGGCCGAGTACAGCCGACGGCGGTGGTTTTTCTCTTTCTCGGATAGAGCCTTCGGACTATGGAAACGATGTAGTCAACTGGCGGGCCTCCATACCATCCCCTGGCCAGGCAAACCCGTGACATTACGCTAGGATGCGTTCCCGTAGGGGCATGAAACAGTAGTCTGTGTCCACATGGTTTCTGGTTTGAGAGCGTCCGATAAGTCTATCGTACAGTCTTTTGGACACGTTAGTATTGACTTTGTTATTATGTTTATGTTAAAATAACCAAGGTTGGCTAAATGGAAGGCAAGAATACGCGCTGTCAGAACAATCTGGCGGGAGGCGGGTTGTTTGCCCGTATTCTGGGTGGCGGGGTTTTGCTGCCAACTGTCGGCAAAAATCCGTAAGTGGGGTACGCGACCGTAGTTAAAGATTCTTATTTGTTAAGAAGACACGAATTGGTGGTCAAAGAGTTTATGTTTGAGGACAGATTCAGAAGGAAGGCGTCAAACCAGAAACCGGTTGAGCATCAGCGCAAACGCGAGCTGCGAAGCCCACAAGAGCCGGGTATGGCTGTGGACCGGACCCTCAGGTGCCGCCACGAGTTGAAATACCTGGTGGGCGAGGCCAAAGCTGCGGCGATGGCTCAGTATATCCGACCGTTTTTGCCGCCTGACCGCTACTGCAAGTTGCAGCGGGCGGGCATGTATCCCATCGTCAGTCTGTATTTGGACTCCGACAATCTGCATCTTTGTCGGGAGAGCCTGACGGGCCAGAAGAATCGATTCAAGCTACGCATTCGCAGCTACACGGATGAGCCTGAGTATCCTCGGTTCTTTGAGATTAAACGCCGCGTGACCAATATTATCATAAAGAGCAGGGCGCGCGTGATGGACCGTGACGTTGCGAACCTGCTTGAAGGATCGCCTCTGCCCCCGCAAGACTACACGACTGACGAGGAAGCGCTGAATCAGTTCCAGTTGTATATGAAGAGCATCAATGCCAAACCGGTGGTGTTGATTCGGTATCTGCGGCAGGCGTTCGAGGGCGATACGGAGACCAGGGTACGGGTGACCTTTGACCGAGAACTGTGCTACAGTATCACCAAGATGCCTGAAGTCCGGCTGGACGGGATGGGTTGGCAGCGCAACGCCTTGACCGTGGGTAAGGTAATCTTAGAAATCAAATTCACAGAACGATATCCGGCATGGTTGGCCCGGATGGTGGCGCATTTTGACTTACGGCAGCAATCGATATCTAAGTACGCCACCTCCATCGAACAGTCGTGTTTGTTGCGGTTCTGTGCGCCTCGTGTGGCTGGATTATAGATTATGGATAGGATTTGGCAAACGCTGGAAGACACCTCGCTGACCGGCGGCCTTTTCACTCCGGAAGGAATCCTGCTGTCACTGTTGTTGGCATTTGTGCTGGGCCAGGTCTTGGCATGGGTCTACTATTTCACGCATAGCGGCCTGTCTTACTCGCGTTCGTTTGTGCAATCGCTGATTCTCATTACGGTGGTGGTGGCCATGGTCATGGCTGTTATCGGCAACAATATCATCACCGCCGTCGGCCTGATGGGTGCATTGGCCATTATCCGTTTTCGTAACATCATCAAAGACACACGGGACATCGCGTTTATTTTCTGTTCGCTGGTTGTGGGGATGGCCGCCGGGTCGCAGCGATATGCCACGGCCATCGTCGGCACAAGCGTCCTGAGTTTGATTGCCGTGTATCTGTATGTTACGGGTTTTGGCAGGCACCAGCCGCATAATGGGTTTCTGCGGTTCAGCTTGCGGGGGCATATCGGCCCCGACCACCCGATTAGTCGTATCTTGAGAAGTTTCTGTGGCCACTTCATGCTGATCTCGGTGCAGGACACAGGCTTCGGCGGACCGGCCGAGTATGCGTATCAGCTTCTGATACGCAACCCCAGCAAGAACGAGCAGATGGTCGCAGAACTGGAGAAGGTTGAAGGGATTGAGAATGTGAATCTGACGATGCAGGAGCAGTTGCTGGAGGTGTAGCGTCAGATGAAAAAAAAAAGGCCCGGACGCTATCGATTAGGCTTTATACAGAAGCACCAGCTTGTGCCGGTCCTTGTATGGCTGGCGGTGGTGGTGTGTGTAGTGGGGCTATTCTACCGTCGCTACGAACGTTTTGAAATAGTAGGTATAGCGCAGGGACAGGTCCGTCAGGTTGCTGCCACGTGCACAGGCCGGCTGGAAGGCCTTCCTGTTGAGTTGTACAGTCAAGTCAAGCGAGGGCAGGTTGTCGCTGTAATTGACACCGTTCTGGATAATGAACCCATCCAGGCACAGTTGGCTTCCATAGCGGCTGAAATAGAACATCTCATGGCTCAGTTGGTGCCAACCCAGGAGCAATTGCTTGCCGAAGCAGCCAATCTGGAAACCGACCGCGTTGCGGACGAGCGGACGTTTGCCGTCAATGTGGAGGATGCTCGGCTTCGTGCGCTCGAGCTAAGAGCGCTGATTGCTTCCGACCGGATCACGCTGCAAGACCTGGCGATGGAGGTCAAGACTCTTGCGTACTTGGTGCAAGAGGATGCCGTCGGACCGTACGAATTGGAGAGGGTCAGAACTCAGCACGAGGCTTTGGCGCAAAAGATCAAGGAGAATGAGCGAGCGCTGGAGCAAGCGCAGGAGCATTTCAAACAAGCGCAGCAGCGCCTTGCCGAGTTCACGCGGCGTCAGGTACAGCATCCTTCGGTGGACAGTGCACTGGAGGTTATACGTAAGGAAGCCAAGGTTCAGGAGCGCCTCATGCAGGAGTTGCTCGCGCGGTGCGACCCGGTTCAGTTGCAGGCTCCCATTGACGGGATGGTCATTCCGATTCCCACGAGGGCAAATGAGGCCCTGCTGCGCCGGCCGGGCGAGAGAATTCTGACGAGACCCGGCGAGGTGGTAACCGCCGGCGACCCGATACTGGCCATTGCCGGGCTACAGCCCAGCGAAATTGTTGCCTATGTTGCTGAGAACCGGATGGGCCAGGTCCGCGAACAAATGATGGTCGAGCTCGTCAAGAATCGCGAGCCGGCGCAAATTGCCCGGTCGCAGGTCGTCTCTGTCGGGCCTACCATTGAATTGATGCCGCAGCGGTTGTGGCGAAATCCGAACATCCCGCAGTGGGGAAGACCTATTGTGATCAGCATCCCTGCCGGTATGGAGCTGCTGCCGGGAGAAATGGTCGGGATCAGGCAGTTGTAGTTTCTTGCGTCAAAGGCCAAGATCAGGTGCCGCACAATGCTTTTGAAGCGCGCCAAAGCAAAGCTGATTTTGTTGGTTATTGCGAGCCTGGTCGGGCTGTGCGCTTTCGTAGGGTGCGGGCAGCACGATTACAAGGCGGAAGCGGATGAGCAGGTCTACGGAATCATTGACCGGAAATGGAAGGATGAATTCGGAGCCAAAGCCAATTACAGAGTCAGTGATGTGGCGCCGTCGCCCAACGACATAGAAGTTGACAAAAGCATACCTCCCGGCAGTGTGCTGAGCCTGCCCCGGGCAGTGGCGATTGCGACCGCCCACAATCGTGACTATCACTTGCAGAAGGAAATGCTCTACACGATGGCCCTGGATTTGCGACTGGCCCGTCATCAATTCGAGACCCAGTTTTTCGCCAAGCCGAAATTTCAGGATGCGAAGGTCGATGGAGATAGAGTCAGGACAGTTGGAGGTGGCATATCGCCCCGTCTTAATCCTGACAAGTTGGGCCAGGATATGCCGGTTGAGATGCCGGGTCCGGAGGAAAGTCGAAGGAACTTGGCGGAGGGGGGAACCTGGAGGCCGGACCAAATCGCGATTGAGCCCGGTTTTGGGTTCAACCAGATGTTGATGGAGGGTACGGTAATCGGCGCGAACCTCGCTATTGCTTGGAGTCGCCTGCTTACAGGGCCTTGGAAAGGGGAGCGGTTCTTCCAGGTCCTGGGCCTGCAGGTGACGCAGCCCCTTCTTCGAGGCCGGGACCGCCAAGTGGTTATGGAGAATCTCACGCAGGCTGAACGCGATGCGTTGTATCAGGTGCGCTTGTTCAATCGGTTCCGCAAAACGTTTGTTGTCTTGGTAATAACGCAGTACTACCAGACGTTGCAGCTTTTAGACGTAGCAGAAAATGCGCAACAAAATTGTGAGGTTCTGACCTGGCTGTGCGAGCGGGTCGAGAAACTGGTAGAAGTGGGGCGTCTTCCTGAAGAAGAACTCGAGAGACTCCGACAGGAGATACTCCAGGCCCGGGATGCATATTACCAGGCGGACAAAGAATACAGGATGATGCTTGATTGGTTCAAAATAACATTGGGTGTGCCTACGACGACAGAATTCCAGTTGGACGAGGGCGAGCTGGATGCCCTCAGGGCCGTCCAGATGAGTTACCCGGATTTCTCCGAGGCCGAAGCCATTGAAACTGCCTTATCAAGGCGTCTGGATCTTGCTAATAGCGCCGACGCGGTTGCGGATGCCAAACGGAAAGTCGCAGTGGCCGCTGACAGCCTTGGTGCCGACCTGAACTTGGTGGTAGATGCCCATGCGCCTCTGCACGACCTCAGATCGGATAACAAAATTGAACTCGGAGACTTGTTGATGGCTACTTTGGAGATGGACCTGCCGTTGGACCGGGTAGCGGAACAAAATGTTTTCCGTAAGGCACTTCTGATTTTGAATCAGCGCCAAAGAGACTACGAATTAGCTCAGGATACGCTCAGGCTAGAAGTCCGCCAGGCCTACCGGGACCTGACCGAAGCCGCCGAGCGCTATAAGGTCTCATCAGAGGGCTTGAAGTTGGCCCAAAAGCGGTTTGAGAACACGCTTTTGTTGATGCAGTATGGCCGGGCCAGCAGCCGGCGGGTGCTCGACGCCCAGAATGCGTTTCTGGATGCCCAGAATGCTGCCAGTGAGGCTGCAGTGGGGTTTGCCGTGGCGACCTTAAATTTCTATCGGGACACGGGCATCCTCCAGGTACGTTCAGATGGCATGTGGGAAAGAGGCCTAACAGAGGCACGTCGCCCCGCGGAAGTGCAAGGTCAAGCCGCTGCGGCAGAAACTGCGCCACGAACAGCGTACCGTCGGATTAAGTAGAAGATAAAGTCAAACACAGCCGGTAGCATTAGAGTGAACATGACAAACTGTGACGAGGTTTGAGACACGAAGACACATCCAGCAAGTCGAAGATTTGAAAAGGCGCCAAATATGTGCAAATGCAGCATTTTCTGGGCGGTTGCCGGGCTTGTCTTTTGCTCGGCAGCTACTTTCGGAGCCGACGTCATCCTCAACGAGTATAACGCTGTCGACAGCGACAATTTTCTAAATGGAGGTAATGCCGCCGTTGATGACGATGGTGGCCGAGCATCCGATACGTATTTCGGACGCGTCAAGGGTAACGGCGGCAACTGGTTCGAGCTGGTTGTTGTTACCGACCATCTGGATATGAGAAGATGGGGGCTGGATATCTATGAGGACGGCGTGCTGGACGAAACACTGGATTTGACCAGCCATCCGATATGGTCGGATTTGCGAAGTGGAACCATCATCACGGTTTCGGAAGAGGTGCCAAGCGATGGCAGCTATAATCCGGCGGCAGGCGACTGGTGGATCAATGTTCAGGCAAACGATAACGCCGATGGCCTATACATTGAAGCCTCCAATTTTCCAGTCAGCAACAGTGACTGGCGGCTCAGAATAAGAAATGCAGGTGGTGCTGTGATGTTCGGCCCGGCCGGCGAGGGCGTCAGCCCTGCAAGCGGAATCGGCGGCACGGAGATATTCAGACTTGAAGCTGACCCAAGCGATTCGATTACCGCCGACTCAAGGGATTACGATGACGGCGAAGACTTCTCTACTTTCGGGGCACCAAATCGGTGGGGAAAACAGGATTTTCATCAATTACGCACTGTTGTCGCCGAGATCTCCACACTGACCTTGTTGTCCCCCAACGGTTCGGAAACCATAATGGGCGGCACTACTTACGATATTGCATGGGGCAATACGGGTACTGTTGAAAGCGTCCTTATCGAGTTTTCACTCGACGATGGCCAAATGTGGTCTGAGGTCTATCCGCCAAACGTCGGCAACACCGGACAGTACGACTGGCTGGTGCCCATGGTGGATGCCCAGCGATGTTGGGTCCGCGTTGCCGCCAGGGAAAACCTCGGTGCGCATGATGTGAGCGATGCTGCATTCTCAATCTATGAATGTGTATTGCCGGGCGATATGACCGGCGATTGCTCGATAGATATGTTTGATCTGGCGATGATGGCATCGGATTGGCTGCAGTGCGCAAATCCATACGACCCCGTTTGCCAGTTATAGTCCGCTGGGGCGAGGTTCACACCTGCCACAGGCCGATATTCACCGTTTATCTGAGGATGCTGCCTGCCTTGCTGCGCGCACCTTGCAGAAAGAAAACTTCTCAAAGTTTGCTGTGGTGGTTGGACGATGAATTTTAGTAGATTTTCTCTGACATTTATTCTACTGTGTACCAAAGACTTATGCACTGCCGTGGGATTGGCTGTAAACGTTGCAGGTGACTTGACTTGCAGAACAGGCCACCGGCTTCAGCCACAATCTCCGGACGAACGTTGTTTCCGTACGGTCGAGACAGAAGTATGGCGAACGAGATGAATTCCAACAAAGGACACTACGACTTTGACGAGATCGAGAACAAGTGGCAGCGCTTCTGGCAGGAGCGTAAGACTTTCAAAGCAAGCGATGCCGATGATTCCAGGCCGAAGTACTACGTGCTCGATATGTTTCCCTATCCCAGCGCTGCCGGACTGCACGTCGGCCATCCAGAGGGCTACACCGCCAGCGATATTGTGGCCCGGTACAAGCGAATGAAAGGTTTCAATGTTCTGCATCCTTTTGGATGGGATGCGTTTGGTCTGCCGGCGGAGCAGCACGCGATTCAGACGGGCACCGATCCCAAAGAGACGACCAGGGCGAACATAGACAATATGCGCCGACAAACGAAATCGCTGGGCTTTAGCTATGACTGGGACCGTGAAGTTGATACCACCGACCCGAAGTACTACAAGTGGACGCAGTGGATATTCCTGAAGTTCTTCAATAGCTACTATGACGAGGCGGAGCAAAAGGCCAAGCCGATTGAGCAGTTGCCCATTCCGCAAGGCCTGAGTGAAAACGAAAAATGCGAGTACATCGACGAGCACAGGCTCGCGTATGAGGCGGATGTTCCTGTGAATTGGTGCCCGGCTTTGGGCACGGTTCTGGCCAACGAGGAGGTCATAGGCGGGCTGAGCGAGCGAGGCGGCCATCCGGTGGTGCGCAAGCCCATGCGTCAATGGATGCTGCGAATAACAAAATACGCCGAGCGGCTGCTGCAGGACCTGGAGCAAGTGGATTGGCCGGAGTCCATTAAGAAACTGCAGAGAGACTGGATAGGAAAAAGCGTGGGGGCCGAGGTCAAATTCAAGGTCGAGGGTATCGATGAAGACATGCCGGTCTTTACCACCCGCCCGGACACGCTGTTCGGAGCCACCTATATGGTAATCGCGCCCGAGCATCCGCTTGTGGACAAAATCACCAGTCCGGCCAGAAAACAAGCCGTCAAAAAATACTGCGAGGAGGCGGCGCGCAAAAGCGATTTGGACCGCACCGACCTGGCCAAGGAAAAGACCGGCGAGCCGTTAGGTGCGTATGCCGTCAATCCGGTTAACAACGAGAGGATCCCGATCTGGGTCAGTGACTATGTGCTGATAAGCTACGGCACCGGGGCAATTATGGCCGTGCCCGCACACGATGAGCGCGACTTCGAGTTCGCAAAGAAATTCAATTTGCCTATTATTCCTGTTGTAAGACCCGACCGTAAAGGAGCATTAGCTTCAGATATTGCCACATCTTACAGATATAGTGGGAAACTGACATGGCCACCCTCAAAAGCTGAAGAAAATGCTTGGGCAGATTCGATAATTGAAGATGTTATGAATGGAGAAGCCTGCTTTACTGGCGAGGGCGAAGGAATCAATAGCGGGCAGTTCAACGGCTTGCCAACGCCGCAGTTCAAAGAGAAAATTACCGACTGGCTCGAAGAAAGAGGCCTGGGCAGAAAGGCTGTGAACTACAAGCTGCGCGATTGGCTCTTCAGCAGGCAGCGGTATTGGGGCGAGCCGTTTCCCATCTTGCACACCGAGGACGGCCGCATCGTCGGCCTTTCAGAGCAAGATTTGCCGCTGCGATTGCCTGAGGTGGAGAACTATCAACCTGCGGGGACCGGTGAGTCACCGTTAGCCAAGATTGACGAGTGGGTGAATGTGACCTTGCCTGACGGCACCAAGGCAAAACGCGAGACCAATACGATGCCGCAATGGGCGGGAAGCTGTTGGTACTACCTGCGATACCTTGACCCCGCGAACGATGAGAGAGGCTGGGACCGGCAAAAGGAGAAGTACTGGATGCCGGTCGACCTGTACATCGGCGGGGCTGAGCACGCGGTCCTGCATCTCTTGTATGCGCGATTCTGGCACAAATTCCTCTATGATTTGGGCTACGTCAGCACCAAGGAGCCGTTTCAAAAGTTGGTGAATCAAGGGATGATCTTGGGTGAAGACGGCCAGAAAATGAGCAAGTCGCGTGGCAACGTGATCAATCCGGATAACGTGGTGCAGGATTTCGGTGCGGATTCGATGCGGCTGTATGAGATGTTCATGGGACCTCTGGAGGCGATCAAGCCCTGGAGCATGCAGGGCGTGCAAGGCGTCTATCGTTTCCTGCAAAAAACGTGGCGACTGATCGTTGATGAGGATACGGGCGAGCTGGTCGACGCGGTGAAAGAAGTTCCGGCGGACGAGACCACGCTTCGGCTTCTGCACCAGACGATAAAGAAGGTTACGAACGACATCGAGAGCTTCGGGTTCAATACCGCGATAAGCCAGATGATGATCCTTGTGAATCACCTCGGCAAGCAGGCGGACAGGCCCAAAGCGGTGGTGGAAAAACTCGTTTTGATTCTTTCTGCGTTTGCGCCGCACATCGCCGAGGAGTTGTGGCAGCGGCTCGGCCACGAGGACAGCCTGGGGTACGAGCCCTGGCCGCAATACGATGAGGAGCTGGCCAAGGAAAAAGAAGTCGAGCTGGCGGTGCAGGTCAACGGCAAGATAAAGGAGCGTATAGTCGTTGCAGCCGACGCAGATCAAAAGCAGATAGAAAGCAAAGCACTAACGAGCGACAAGGTGCAAGCTGCAATGGGTGGTAAGCCGGCGAAGAAGATCATTGTGGTCAAGCCCAGGATAGTGAGCATAGTCACTTAGTTCCGTCCATGACGTATTGATGTGTAGCGAAATTGAAGCGAAGCTGACGGTGGATTCGCTAAAGCCCATAGAGCTTAGGTTGGCTGACCTGCGCGCCGATTTTGTAGAGCAACAACTGCAAACCGACAGCTATTTTGACGACGCCGGTGCCACGTTGACGAAAACGGATAGATGCCTTCGCTTGCGGCGAATATTAGTTGATAGAATAGAGAGTTACGTCCTGACCTACAAGGGGGCCAAAGAAAAAGACGACTTCAAGAAAAGGCAGCAGATAGAGCTTGAAATTCAAGATGCGCATTCTTTTGAGAAGCTGCTTTTGGCCCTTGGGTATGAGAAGAAATTGGTCTTTGAGAAAAAGCGGCGCCTTTGGCGGCTTGGTACGTGTTTGATAGCGTTGGATGAGTTGCCGCTATTGGGCTGTTTTGTCGAAATAGAGGGTCCTGATGACAAAGCGATTGCCGCGGTGCAGACAGATTTGGGGCTTGCAGATTCGGCGCATATTGTCGAAAGCTATGCGGCCCTGATACAAGCCCGGCTCTCTGAACTGGGCAGAGCCGATAGAGAAATCTATTTGGGGAGCGCGTCTTCGTAGTATGAAACCCGATGACGGCTATATCACGTATATAGTCAATCCCAAGTCCGGCGCCAGCAGCAGCAAGCTGACCGGCCGACAATTTCAGCAGTACCTCATCGAAAGAGGATTTGACGTGAGAGTCAGTTTGACCACGTCTCTGGACGATGCCCGTGAGCTGGCCACGGACGCCGCCGTGGATTTCGACTGTGCGCTGGTGGTGGTGGTTGGGGGTGACGGCACCATTCGGGAGGCGGCACATGGTTTGGAAGGGACCAACAAGCCCCTGTTGATTGTTCCGTGCGGGACAGAGAATCTATTAGCGAACGAATTAGGTTTCGATGAGAAACTTCAAACGCTCAAGAACACTTTCGAGGCCGGATACGTTCGGCCTTTGGATTTGGGCAGCGCCAACGGCAAGTGCTTTGCTTGCATTGCGGGTTTCGGCTTTGATGGTCGCGTGGTGGACCGTGTGAGCAAACGGCGGCAAGGGCACATAGACTACTTCGACTACTTTGAGCCGATCTGGCGAACGTTTTGGGATTACGAGTTCGACCGCTTCAGAGTTGATGTGGATGGAGAGCAGTTGTTTGAGGGTCCCGGGCTGGTCTTCGTCGGCAATATCTCGCGGTATGCCGTGGGGCTGCAGGTGCTGCATCACGCTGATTTTGGGGATGGCTTGCTGGATGTCTGCGTCTACAAATGCGCCGGCCAGTTCCGCTTGTTGAAACATTCGCTGATGACGGTACTGAAACAACATGCCTATAGCAGCGATGTCTTCTATCGTCAGGGCAAGAGCATCTCTGTAACCACAAGAGCCCCTGACGCAAAGACTGAAATTGACGGCGATCCCGGGCCGTCTTTGCCCGTACATATTGAGGTGATTCCGCAGGCCGTTCATGTGATGGTCCCAGAAGGTGCTAAGCCGGCGGGAATAAGGACCAGGATTATGCGGGCGCTCGGATAGCAAACGGTGCCTCTTGATCGAGTATGAGACGACAGATATGGGTAACGAGGGCTTCAAAATCGGCGATGTTGAGGTTGGTTTGGAGGAACCTTTGTTCGTCATGGCCGGGCCATGTGTTATCGAGAGCAGAGCCTCTTGCCTGGATATCGCTGAAAGGCTGGTAGATATTGGTCGGCGAATAAATGTGGGCGTCATTTTCAAGGCCAGTTTCGACAAGGCCAATCGCAGCAGTATCAGCAGCTATCGCGGCCCCGGCCTGAAGGAAGGTTTGGAGATTCTCGCGGCTGTTCGAGAGCGGACAGGCTTGCCGGTCATGACCGATGTGCACGATCCGTCGCAGGCACCTGTAGCTGGTGAGGTGGTAGACTGCCTTCAGGTGCCGGCGTTCTTGTGCAGGCAAACGGACCTGGTCTGTGCCTGTAGCAGTACTGGTAAGCCGGTCAATATCAAAAAGGGCCAATTTCTCTCGCCGGACGAGATGAGCAATGTGGTCGAAAAAGTCCGAGCCGGCGGCAATCACAAAATTATGCTGACGGAACGAGGGACTTTTTTCGGCTATAATCGTCTGGTAAACGACATGACCGCCATCGAGGTCATGAAAAAGCTGGACTGCCCGGTTGTTTTCGATGCGACGCACAGCACGCAGCAGCCTGGCGGTCTTGGTCATGCCAGTGCCGGCCGGCGCGAAATGGCGCCCGTATTGGCAAAGGCGGCGGTGGCCGCCGGCGCGAATGGTCTTTTTATTGAAGTCCATCCACAGCCCGAAAAGGCGAAATCCGATGCTGCCAGTATGATGCCGATAGACTGGCTTGAGGATTTGCTGAAAGTGTGCAAAAAAATCTCTGAGGTCACACGTGGATAACGATTCTGCAAAAAAACAAAGCTATTTGTATGGACCCGTGCCATCGCGAAGGCTGGGCCTGAGTTTGGGCGTCGATATCGTGCCCGCAAAGGTCTGCACGCTCGACTGCATATACTGTCAGCTTGGTAGGACTACCGACAAGACAGTCCAGCGTGAAGCTTTTGTGCCTCTGGATGCGGTCTTGCATGAGCTAAGCGAGAAACTGGCTCGGGGTCTCAAAGCGGATTTCATTACTATTAGCGGCTCTGGAGAGCCCACCCTGAACGCACAGTTTGGCGAGCTCATCGACGGCATAAGACAGATGACGCGTATCCCGGTTGCCCTGATAACAAATGGAACGTTGTTATATCGTGAAGATGTCCGCCGGGACAGCAGCAAAGCCGACGTCGTGTTGCCTTCACTGGATGCAGGCGATGAGCAGACCTTCCAGAGGATCAATCGTCCGCATACGAGTATCAGCATTGAGAAGCTCGTTTTAGGCTTGTGCAGGTTCAGAGAGGAATTCGATGGGCAGATTTGGCTGGAAGTATTCTTCGTTGATCGAATCAATACCGATGCACAGCAGATTGCCAATATCAAGAAGCTGATTGATAGGATTCGTCCGGATAAAATTCAGCTTAACACGGCTGTGCGGCCAACCGCAGAGCCGGGGCTTAGGAAATTGGATGCCGACCGGCTGCAGCAGATAGCCGCGCAATTCGGTGAAAGATGCGAGGTGATTGCCGATTTTGCGGCGGCTCGGTTGGGAAAACATATCGAGAACAAAGCCGAAAGCGTCTTATCAATGCTAAAACGCAGACCATGCTCGCTGGATGATATATGCTCGAGCCTGGGGATGCATCGCAACGATGCGATTAAGTACGTCACCCATTTCCAACAGCGGGGCCTCGTCAATTCCGAGCAGAGAGGCGGGATTGTCTTCTTCAAGGTGCGGTCACGATAGCAGACCGGCGGATGCGCAGATGCGCCGATAGCTGGTTGAGGCGGGCGGTTGACTCGCGGACGTCTTCGGGCACCTGCGCATCAACGGCTAATCTATGACAAAAAAGTCAGAGATTTGTAAAGACACGCCCCTTATTGGCCGATAAAAGCGTTGTGCAGTTTTTCACAAGGCCGATTTTATCTGGGCCAGTAACAGAAAAATATATTTTGGACTTTAGTCGGGGTCTTTGAAGCCGATAAAGACTGTAGACATTTGCAGCGGTTTGTTCGCAGGTGCGTTGTGCGACCGAAGCTGTTTGGACCGAAACCTTCAACACCATGGGAAAAAAGCACCGACAACTCGTATTGAACAAAGGAGCTGAGAAATTCATCTTTCGTTATGAAGAGGGCCAGGAAGGCCAGCTCCTGGACGCTCTGGTTGAACAAGCCGAGGATCGGCGCACGAATTTCGATTGGTTTGATGCCGCGGTGCTCAGTTTCAAGCTGACGCAGTGCCTTATCGGCCAGGCGGAAAAGTTGCTGCACGAGGATGTAAACAAGCAACTACCGGTGAAGTAGACCACAGATAGCTGTGTGTTTGAAAACCTATATCTTTCTTTCAGTGTGGGTATAGGCGTTAAGCAAAGGACAGAAAATGATCCCTGTTGGATTGGTTAGGTAGGAAAATGATGGAACAAGATAGTGCAGTCATCAATCGCTTTTTGGATTACCTGAAATTTGAAAGACGCTTCTCCGAGCACACCGCGAAGTGCTATGGGGCTGATTTAGGTCAGTTCGGTGTGTTCTTGGTAAGCAATAGCGGCGGACACTCCGGGCGCAGCTCCCCGGAACCTGCGCAGCCGCTTTCTTTTGGCCATCAGCAGGAAAGCTCGGCCACGGCAGTGGCGACGCAAACGGCGCCAAAGTTGGACCAATTGCTTCTGGAAGCACAGGTAGATGACATTCGGGCATACCTGGTGTTTCTTAACGAGAGACAATATTCCAAAGCTACCGTGGCCCGCAAGCTGGCGACGCTGCGCAGCTTCTACAAGTTCCTGGTGAAGACAAACGAGTGCAGTTCCAATCCGGTCTCCGCCGTCAGGACTCCCAAACAGGATAAGAAGCTGCCGCGTTTTCTGGAGTACGAAGAGATCAAAAGGCTGTTAGAGACCCCGCCGACGGACAACTGGCTCGGTGTCAGAGATAGAGCTATCTTGGAGACGCTGTACAGCACCGGCATCCGGGTGAGTGAGCTTGTAGGCTTGAATATGGATGATGTGGATTTCCTGGGCGAGGTCATCCACGTTCGCGGCAAGGGCAAGAAGGAAAGAATTGCGCCGATCAGTTCCTCCGCGCTGCAGGTGATTCAGCACTACATGGAGTTCAGGAACAAGCGAGCACAGAACGACCCCCACTTCGACACAAAAGTGTTGTTCGTCAACAAGCATGGTCGACGTCTGAGTACCCGAAGCGTGCGTCGCAAAATGGATAAATATCTGAAGATGTCCGGGCTGGACCCGGCGATCAGCCCCCATACGCTCAGACACAGCTTCGCCACGCACATGCTCAACAACGGAGCGGACTTGCGAAGCGTCCAGGAGCTGCTCGGCCATCAGTCCCTGTCCACAACGCAGGTCTACACCCATTTGACTACCAGTCGAATCAAGGAAGTCTATGACAAAGCTCATCCCAGAGATGATGAGGGCAACGGCGAGCAGCTATAAAAAGGCCCACCAATTGGCAAAGAAGAAAGCCGCTCTTGCAAGCGGCTTTTTTTGTGGTCTGCGGGACTCACGGGGGCGTTGACACGCCTGCCCGACTATGCACCGCCCTGCACAAATCTTTGAGTGAGCTACCTTTAGCAAAGTGTGAGCCCACGCCAGAAGCACGAAGAGGGCCGTGAAAACGTTTTCATATCTTTTCTGCACATTTTTGTTGACAATTGCGCTGCGGGCTGCAAGATAAAGACAGTGGAGTTGCTTTTCGGCACAACCGAGCAGGATGACTTTGCGAGAATGTGTCAACTTGCGCAGCAAAGTTGTTCAGAAGGAGTAAGAAAATGGGTAGAGGACTTTTGGTAGTCGCAGCTACTTGTTGCCTTTCGAGTTTAGTTGGAACGGATGCAGCGTGCAAATCCATAGTCGATTGTGAAAATTTCCGTGTGCATATTCCAATTCTAACGGACGGCGAAAGAACCGTGTGTGCTGCCTCCTTCAAATTTGGTCAGTATGGAGACATAAATAGCGTGTCTGATTTGCCCAGGTCTTCATCGCTTTCCAAGCAATTTGAAGGATTGCCGGAGGCGAAGCGATGGGAATACCCCGAGTATGCGATGGTCAAGTATTTTGAGGCCTGGACAAGTTGTGATCAAAGAGCGGCGGCAGCTTGTACTGTACGTCAGATAAGGCCCCGTTTTAAAGGATTATCGCCTGAAATGAAACAAAGGTGGGGGTGCTTCGAAAACGCGTATGCCTACAGGACATATTTCGGGCCGTATGTTGAAGTCGCAGATCTACTTGTGAAATTCTCTGGAGTTGCACCGAATGAAGAAGCAAACGTTCTATTTGGAGGTTCACAGGTTCTGAGAAAAGTTGGTGGTAGATATCTGCTAGCCTTTGGCTGGGAGGAATTAACCACTTCCCATATATTCAGAGAGGTAACTTTCAACATATACTCTCTCGCCAGGAAGAATAACTATATGCTGCGTTTGCAGGACATACCTCAGGTTTCCAAAGCTGAGTTGGATAGAATGAAGTGGTTTGCTATGGATACCAAATTCGTCGCAGATGGTGAAAAGAAGACGCTCTCTGCGTATTCCAATCGAGAAGGAACTATTCCAGCTTCATTCTCGGACAATTACCTGCGAATATGCATGGACCTTGTGCCGGTAAATATTCAGTTAAGGGCCGGCCAACGAGCTTCCGACCTATCTGGCGAGATCCGCTTTTTCGAATCGGCTGTTACTGCGACGCACGTTGGGGGCACAGAGTCTGATATACTGGCTCTCTGGTGCGAGGACGATCGCGATCGTATTGAAAGGCGCATCAAACGGTTGAAAGAATCGAAAGGAGACAGATGGTCTGAACATTATCTCTCCCACATCGGTTCATCGCCTACCGTGTTAGCGCAACTTCGGAATTCAAATAGGACTCTGGTATATTATAAAGGCAAGATGCAGCCTGACGTAGATGTGGTCGGCGTCAAAGCTACGGGAGATGGATATTCGCTATTTAGGCTCCCAGACAACATATTCAGGGCGGATGAATTCAAAGAAGCAGTAAGAGTGTTGTACGGCCAATAGTGGAAGCCGGGCTGTGAGAGATAGCTGGACAATGTTAGACAGAGTGGCACATGGCAGCCTGTGATATTCTGTGCATTACTCTTTTACGGATATGAATACTTACATATTGAAGGGCGCTGTGAATGGGTAAGCTAAGAGCCGGATTGGTTGTTGCTGCTGTGTCATGGTTGCCAACTTTAGCGATGACGACGCCTACGGTAGATTGCGAAATGAGACGGATAACCCTTCCCTTGACAACTTATCAAGGAAAGGTGACCTGCGCCGCCTCATTCATGTATGGCCGGTATACCGTAAACCCGAAAACACCTAAGGACCTATTACATTCCAAGCACCTCAAAGCTCAACTGCAAGCTAAAAAAGTGCAAAGCAAGCTTACTTATCCAGAATATGTTATCCAAGATTATTTTGAAAAAGTCAAAGCAGGCAAATGGGATACGGCGCTGGAGCATTTTCAGCCTGGGTTGAGCAAGAGCAGGGCGAGAAAGAGATATGAGAAGCGGCCCGGGCATAAAAAATTTCTGCAGTCCCTTACGGAGGTGGTCTTTCTTAACAAGGCTGCCCTTGGCCCATACATTCGCTTGGCCTATTATCTCCACGAAGAAGTGCCGGAGAGCAGCGCGAAAAAAGGCCGTGCCTTGCCTGGAAATTCGTACCTCACAAAGGCGGATGGCGGAGCCTTCTTGATAACGGAAGAGCTTGACAAGCCGAATCTCTTTGAAGAGGTGCTTTCGTACTATACAGCTCAGGCAATCATCATGAGGAACGCCATGCCTTTGAACCCGGACACAGGGCACATGCAATCCATAGAAGTAAGTGTGGGTGACCTCGGTCATGGCTCAGACGGCCGGAGAGAACTTGTTGTAAAGCCAGCCACTGGTAGCAAACAGTCGGCACCATCGGCTGCTTCTTCAGACAAGAGGTTTTTGCTCTTGCTGAGTTGCGAGCCGGCAAATGTGACGATTGCCGCCGGTAAGACGGTTCCCGGCTTAAGCCAAGAGTTGCGGTTTTTTGAATCGGCGGTTACGGCATATGAGTTTGAACAGGAGCCGGAGGATATCGCGTCTTTCTGGGCAGGTGAGTCTAAGAAGCGTGTGACACGTGACATACAGCAACTGGTGGACTTGGGTAAATGGGCTAAGTGGCGTCCTTCGCCTTTTGGCAAAAAACTGCGTGTTATATCTGTCCTGCGCACCTCGTTTGGGTCCATTGTATATTATGCCAACAATATGTCAGACAAAGTGAGATCCGTTGCGATTCTCAAGGAGTCGCCCGGTCATTATGCTCTGTCATTTGTGAACGAATTGCCTGATCGGCGGAGGCAGATTCTTCGCCGTGACACCTTTGAGGATGCTGTCCGCGAACTGTATTTGGCAAAGAATCACTAATTTTCGCTGGAGAAGTATTTCGGAATGTTACCCGTTGCCGATCATATTCTATTACTCTCTAAGACAAGCACTTGATCGTTAGCCGGTGTTGCATAAATCGGAATGTGAGAAGTCCAAAATCAATTTGTATGGCGTACAAAAGGCAGGCCGGTTTCTGTGGACCTCTGGCTGGCTTTGGCGCCGGTTGATTAGCGGGATTTTGATGGAGGTTAGTAATGTATTCGTATCGCAATGCAGGCAGCAGTAAGATGAGTGGGCCGAAAGGCAGAAAACTTCTATTTGCCTTGATCTGGCTTTTCGTCGGCGTAGCAGTCTCCGGTGGCCTGAGGGCCTCTGAGGTGCAGACCAAGAGTTTTCCCGTTCCTGTCAGGATGGACTTCGATCGGTGCTTGGAGACATCCCTTTATGTAAAGTGTAAATGTAAGCAGTATGATCTGTCGTATCCAGGATTTGCGGCTCGCCAGACGGGTCAAGCCGAGTCTGCCTTCAAGGAGGTCGTTTCGGCAATAGCGGCGAAAGACCCTAATGCTTGTTTGCAGCTTTGTCGCGGAAGCAGCGGTTTGACAGATAAGCAGCAACAGCGTTACACCAAGAACATTAACTTGCTGATCAGGGCTTTTGCAGATACCATACTTGGCGAGCAGCTAAACAAGGTACGCATCGACATCCAGTACTATGTGGGTGATACGAGGCTCTTCATTTGGGGGTTAGACAGCCCACCGCGAAGGCCGGCCGCTTTTCGAACATGGATGACGTTCCGCCGCAATTCGGCCGGTCAGTTACGGTGGACACCCCGGGCAGACCGTCTTGACGATTTTTCCATGCTGCTTGTTTCCATCATGCAACAGAGAGCGAGGACCGACAAACAGTTTCAAGCGGTGACAAACCCGGGATGTACGTACGAGCTCCCTCTCGCCAATACCATCGAGGGCGACAAAGCGTACTTGCAGTTCAGCGGTAGGGTTTATGACTGCAATATATTTGAAGAGCGTGTCGACCCCGCCGATGAAATCTTGAGCTTCTACCAAGCGGCGTATCACGTGTTGAGGGATAAGTCCGTGGAGGACTTCGTAAAATTCTATACACGCAAGAGTGCCGAGAAATACAGGCAGTGGCTCACCGGCAAGCACAAGGATTATGCGAAGTGGTATCACCAAGACCTGATACAATCCGGGCGTAAAGTCCTGTTTATTATGGACGCCGAACCATTCTACTTCGTCTTCTACAGAAAGAACCGCAGCTCCGACAAGGCGATACGGTTTGAGGATATTGTGCGTGACCCGGCTGACAACAAGTTAAAGCTGACCAATTACAAATATTCCGACTACGTGCACAGATTTCTCAGAAACAAAGAACTGTTCATCAATCCTATACTGAAGCCGTTACTCCGACGTGAACAGGATTAGGCTGAGACAGAAGCCGAGTATATTTTGGGAGGCAAGGTTTGAATCGCGGCTCACGTGCCGCAATGACATCAGTTTTCGAGACGAAGCTTGTGCCGATTAGTTGCTATCAGGGTTTAACGTCACACTATCGTGCACGTTCAACCATTGTCGGCCCCGGTATACTCCGGGACAAGGTCCTTGATTTTCTTCACGATTTCTTTGTAGTCTCGCGTTTGCGCGACGGCTAAGAGCTCGTCTATACCCTGGCGTAGCTTCTCTCTATCCATCGGAATATTCTTCCATATCCTGATCTTCGGATGTCTGGTGCGTTGCATGTTTTCGCCTTCTATCCGAAGCTCTTCGAAGAGCTTCTCGCCGGGTCTGGGATTCATGAAGGTAATCTCAATGTCCTCACCCGGCCGGAAGCCGCTAAGAGTGATCAGTTCCTTGGCCAGGTCGACGATCTTGACCGGCTCGCCCATGTCCAGCACAAAGATCTCGCCGCCTTTTCCCATGGTCGCCGCCTGCAAGACTAGTTGGCTCGCCTCGGGAATGGTCATGAAGTAGCGCTTCATCTGAGGATGGGTGACGGTGACGGGCCCGCCCTCGGCGATTTGCCGCTTGAAGATCGGCACCACCGAGCCGTCCGAACCCAGCACGTTGCCGAACCGAACGGTCACAAACTGCGTCTTGCTGGTCCTGCTCAGGTCCTGCACATACATCTCGGCGATCCTCTTGGATGAGCCCATGACGCTTGTGGGATTGACGGCCTTGTCGGTGCTGATCATCACAAAGTTCGTAGCGCCGAAGCGGTCCGCGGCATCCGCGAGGACTTTTGTGCCCAGAACGTTGTTCTTGACCGCTTCACCCGGATTGAGCTCCATCAGTGGGACGTGTTTATGTGCGGCGGCATGAATAATGATCTGTGCTCTGTATGTGTTAAGAATCTGCTTTACTCGGCTTTGGTCTGTGATGTTGCAGACGATTGTCTGCATAGCCACGTGTGGGAACTTGCTCTGCAATTCACGCTCTATGTAGAAAAGTGGATTCTCCGCATGTTCTACAAGCAGCAGCAGCTTCGGGCTGAATCGGCAGAGTTGCCTGCACATCTCCGAGCCGATCGAGCCGCCGGCCCCTGTAACGACAATGACCTTGTCCCTGGCGAATGCTTCCAAGGACTGCTCGTCGAGTTGCACGACTTCTCTGCCAAGCAGGTCATTGATATCGACATCTCGGATTTGAGAGACCCTGAACTTGCCCGAGGCGATGTCGGTGATGGCCGGCACGGTCCGGAATCTGATCTTCGTGCCTTCGCAGACCTGAATAACGCGTCGTAGCTGTTGATGGGTCGCGGAAGGCATCGCTATGGCTATTTCTTCGATGCTGCGCTCGGCGCAGATTTTGGGCAGTTGCTCGACCGTGCCCAATACGGGTATTCCGTGGATGTTTATGCCCTGTTTGACACGGTCATCGTCGATAAAGCCGACCACCTCGTATTGGGCGACCGGCATACGATGGATTTCCCGCAGCAGTGCCTCCCCGGCATTGCCCGCTCCGACGATGAGGAATCGTTTGAGCCGGCCGCCTTCAACGCTGCGGAACTCTTCATGATACAGCCGCACGACCATGCGAAGCCCGGCCAATAACAGAATCGTACCAAACAAGTCGGCTACAAATACGCCCTGGCTCACTTCTGTCATGCCGATCGGCAGGGTCCTGCGAATAGGCCCGATGTAGAGCGTAGCAAACCACAGCGTCACGATTATCAACGTGCTGACCAGCGAGGCACGCAGTATCCCAAGAAGATCCGAAATCCCCACGTACCGCCACCAGCCGCGGTACTGCTCGAACGCGCCGAAAACGGGCAGCTTGACGACCAGAAAGAAAACGAGCAAAATTGGATATTGCTCGACCAGCCACATGCGTCTGAACTGCATATTGTAGGCTACCAGAAAGGACAACAGCAGCGAAGCGGCGAAAACAGCAGCGTGGGCAAGAACGATGAGCGGTTTGCGCATTCTTAGCACTAACGCCGGTGGTGAAGTGGACAGTTCCAATGGTGGTTTCTCATTGCTCCTCGGCGGCCTTGTTTTGGTTGGGTCAGGCATACGCGTTAGGGACCGTGATTTATTGCCAGTCTGCAAAGAGATTACTTATAGCAAGAGCTCGTACCGCTGTCAACGCATTAGCGATAACGCTTGCCGGTCGGCAGACACGTCCTGGCTTGATGTGCCGTCCACATTGCTTGGCTTGGCATTGCTCTTGGGCAATCGAACCACAATGGAGAGCTGCTATTGTTCTGAGGGTGGTGGCTCCTCTGGCGTTCGCGATTCTTCTGATGTTGATTCTGGTTGCGTGTCCCCTGCTGAGGAAGGCTTGGTTTCGTCGGCTTCACGTTCCGCAACGCTGGGCGTTGCTTCGGGTTCTTCGGAGTACGTGTACACATCGTCGATGGCGGTGTTGTCCACTTTGCTACGCATCAGCGCGTAGATAATCGTGTTGGCGGAGAAATAGAAGCTCAGGACAAAGGAAATCAGCAATCCGATAATGGCCAGCACGAATATGTACACCAGAAGCGCAGCGATGGTCTCGGACCAGTTTCCGGCCGCCGAGGCAGAGTGGCCAAGGAAGTTGGCAAAGTGTGGCTCCGGCCAGATGGCGTTCAATTTACTATTGTTGCCCAGGACGCCCAGCCGCAGGATCCGGTACGAGCCCCAGAGCAACACAAAGGAGAAGAATCGCACAAATACGTAGCAAATTGCCCCGTAGATGGCGGCTACCACCGTGTAGAAGATGATATGCCACGGCCGGGCATATACATAGCTGAACGAACGACTTATCGAGTCAAAACAGTCTGAGTTGTCGTATGCTATGGCCGGGAACATCAGGTCCAGCCCCACTACGGCTCCAATTGCGACAGCAGCTATCAATCCTCCTGCGATCAAGGTTAGGGGCATACAGATGCCCATGAGTAGTTCTCCGACCCACGGGATATTTCCGATGAGTCCCAATACGAAGATGAAGAGCCCGATAAACACAATGATGCCAATGGGCGTCAACGGTGTCGCGAAGAAGCTTACGAATCTTTTCGTGCTGAAGCTCAGGGCCTCCGTCAATCCCGGTTTCTCGCCGCGCGCACATTGCAGGGCGGCGGCGCGGCAAATGGCCCCGCCGGTGACAGAAATAACGGCCAGCGCAATGATGAAAAACACGATCGTATAGATTGTGTGGTACCGAAAGGCCCATGCAAAGGCTTTGAAGAACTCAGCGATGTTTCGTGCCACACCGGGGATATCAAGAACGAACAAACGGAATATGGCTCCGTGAAACCTGCTCGTACTAAAGTGCCAAAGGGTCGAGAATATGCCTACACGCATCCCCGTGGGCCTGTTTGCCTCGATAAAGGAAGGTACCTGTGCCGGGTTCGTCATGTAGACCTGTAGTTCTGTTTGTGTGACTTGGCCTTGGTTATTCGCCGTTGCGGCCACCGGTTTGCTCAAATCCATTATCTGCCCGACCCCACACAAAACGGCCACAGCCAGAAGAGCGATGATCAGTTTGCTCGGCTGAATGGCTTGCCGGAAGGCTTGGAAGACTCTCGGAAAGACAAAAGCGTCGAACAACTGTGAGGGTTCCTTTTCGTTGGCCATCTTGCTTCCTTTCCAAATGTTACGATTTGTTACAGTTCCCGCGCAAGGCAAATGAAAATATACATTCTTGTCGGGCCTTTTCAACAGATTTCATGATATTTTAGCCATCAAATCTGTCGGCGTTATTGCCCGTTGGGAGGGTCTGGGGACGGATGGTTGGGCTGCCGACCGTCTGGTTGCTCCTCGGAGCCTATTCTGTATTCGGCATCCAGCCAGGCTCCCAAATCGATCAGTTTGCATCGCTCGGAGCAGAAGGGGAAAAACTCTGCCTCTTTCGAGTTTTCTTGGGAGGAAACCCTGACGATCTTGTGGCAAATGGGACACTTGCACTTCATGATCGGATATGCGCGTGGCTTCATTTGTGAAGTCCTGGCATTTTAGAGCTTCCGAGAGCGTACTCAAACATGGCGTATTGTTTCTGGTTTGGTACGAGTCGCTTCCTAATTTTGCCCGACTTACTCCGGCTCACTTACCAGCCCCTGCTCCAGGAGACGGGCATATTCAACACAGTAGCGAGCCCAGGGCTGCGCTTTGAGTCGTGCCTTTGGTATGGGTTTGCCCGTTCCCTCACACAAGCCGTACTTCTTATTCTCTATACGTTGCAGGGCATCGTCGATTTCCCGCAATAGTTTCCTTTCGCTGTCCATCAGACCCAGAACGAATTCCTGCTCGTAGTTGTCTGTTCCTAAATCGGCCATATGGATCGGCATGCTTGAGAGGTCTCCGCTGGCGTCCATCCGCGACTTTTTCAAGGCCTCATCTTCGATTTCGTTGACGTTGCTCAGAATCTCTCGGCGCTTTTCTAATAGCATTTCTTTGAAGCCTCGAATCTCAGCGGCGGTTAGATGTGTCTTTTTTGTTCGCTTGGGGCGGGTTTTCTTGGAGGTTTTCTTTTTCTTCTGTGCCACTCTTGCTTTGCCTTTCCCTATACTCAGTAGTCTCTTTGCCGCTCTACGTAAGCCCCTATTATATCACTGCGCACATCATTTGTATAGGTTTTGTTTTATCCGGTTTGTCAAATTGTACCTTGAACGGACAGTCGGGCGACATGACGCCGGGCGCAAGGCCGCTTGCAACATAAGTTGCTGTAATAAAAGGGCTTATGAGCAACAGGTCAGCGTTTTTCCGGTTTGATGCCGATTGGGTCAGTGGTTATCTTGTGATTTGTCTTTTGAGAATTCACCCCAGGGAAGGAAAAATCTTTCCTGCCCGATTCTGCCGGCGAAGACCTTCACGCCAAAGACTTTCTCTATCAACTCAACAGATAAGATCTCGCTGGTCTTGCCAATGTAGTAGTTATCGGACGGTTGGCCCCCGCCGGCAGTGTTCTGAGCCGTCGGCTGGCCGCCTCTGAGCAGAAATATCTGATCGCAATACTGGGCTGCCAGATTGATATCGTGAGTTACCGCCACGATGGTTTTGCCTTTTTCAAGCTGGGTTTTTTTAAGCAGATCGTATATTTTGGCCTGGTGTTTTATGTCCAGGAAACTTGTCGGCTCATCCAGGAGCATAATCGGCGTGTTTTGAGCAAGGGCCCTCGCTATAAACACCCGTTGGCGTTCGCCTCCGCTGAGGTTGGCGATGGGTCGCCGAGCGAACCGGGCCGAATCCGTGGCGGCAAGTGCCTCATCGACCGCATCTCTGTCTGTCCTGCTCTCGAACCCAAATGGCGCCATATACGGGGTTCTTGCCATCGAGACCACCTCGGCGACCGTAAAGTCGAACACCGGTATGTATTCCTGGCGAACAACGGCAATTTTTTGCGCAAGTTTTCTCGCTGAATACGAATCTACCGCACGTCCATCGACGTGTACGGAGCCGGCTGTAGGTGTGAGCAGGCCGCATAGAAGGTTCAGCAAGGTTGTTTTGCCCGCTCCGTTCGGTCCTGCAATGGACAGAAACGCCCCGGGCTGAACATCAAAGGTGATATTGTCCAAAATCTGAGCCTGCGGCGAATAGCCAAAACTTAGATTTCTTGCCTCTATGATACCGTTCATGGGGCCCTGCTGTGAAAATGGACGGCAAGATTTGACAGTTCTATCTGAGCCAACTGACTTTTCTACTATATTTGGCCAGCAACACAAGGAAAAACGGCCCGCCTGCGATGGCCGTAATCACCCCTACGGGCAGTTGAGCCGGGGGGACGACGATGCGAGCAATCGTATCGGCCGCCACCAGGAAGACACCGCCGATAATGGCGCTGATAGGCAGCAATTGGCGATGGTCGGGGCCGAGCACCAGGCGGACTCCATGCGGAATAATCAGGCCGACAAAGCCGATCAGGCCGCTCAGACTGACCGCAATCGCAGTGATGAATGCAGCAATGCTGAAAGTCACCAATTTCGTTCTTGCAGTGTTGACACCGAGTCCTTTGGCCTCCTCCTCGCCCAATGTCAAGATATTCAGCCGATGCGACACGGCGAAAAGAGCGGTGATGCCGGCGACAATACAGCCTGCGCTGAGCCACAGCACAGACATGGCCTTCTCGGTGATATTGCCCATCAGCCACAAAATGGTCGTGAGCACCTGGTCGCTTCGGGCAATGGAGGTCAGAAACATAATCACAGCCGAGAAGAAGGCATTGACGACCACGCCGGCCAGCAGCAGGGCGGTCACCTGTGAACCTGCCGCCGTGCGTCCTATGAACCAGACCAGCCAGACGGTGCCCAGCGCACCGACAAATGCAAAGACCGATATGGGTGAGCCGCCCAGCAGCTTCCAGCTTATTCCGGAAAGGACCGCAATAATCGCCCCTAACCCGGCACCGCTGGAGATCCCCAGGATGTATGGGTCGGCCAGCGGATTTCTCAAAATCGCCTGCAGCACGACCCCGGAGCTTGCCAGGGCCGCTCCAACTAACGCCGCGAGGATGATGCGGGGCAGTCTGACACCGACGAGGATTTGATAGTCAACGTTTTCGCCCGGTAGTTCGCCCGGCCCGGCGAAGACCTTTTGCAGTGAGATTGGCTGTGTTCCTATCAATGTGCAAAGGCCCATCGCTATCAGCAGAACCAGCAGGCAAACGATGACTTTCTTCGCCAGGTTTCTTGCAGTAAGAGTATCAGCCATTTGTCCTCTTGTCGGCTATTTTGCATTTGCCGCTTGCCCCCAGGCATCTGCGTGCAGGTGCCTGGCAATGAGTTCTATTCCCTGGCACAGCCGTGTGCCCAATCGCAGCACGGTGTCAGGTTCCACAACGTAGATTCTGTCGTTCTGAACTGCGGGCAGGCTCGGCCACTTGCTCCAGAACGCCTTGGCCGCTTTTTGCTGAGCAGAGATGTCCTGGTTATTCATGGCGGACTGAAATATTACTTCGGCCCGACAGGCCAGAAGCTCTTCGCTGCTTATCGGCGGGTACTGCTGAAGCGTAGGTCCGATTGCGTTTTCTCCGCCAGCCAGTTCCAGCAATTCATTGATGAAAGTGTTTCTGCCGGCTACCCGTAGAGGTTCCGTTTGCACCACCCACAATACCTTTACCGGGTCGATTGTATGCTGCGCGGAGCGCCAGTGGTCTATTCTGTTACTTATGCTCTTGACCAATTCATCAGCCCGGTCTGCGGTTTCTGTAGCGGCACCGATTTGTTGAATTGCCGACAGAAGCTCCGGGATCGTCTGTATCCTGAGAGTCACGACGCGATATCCCAGTCGCCTCAGACTCTCTGCGACTGCCTCTTGTTGTTGGAACCACAGAGTCATCACCAAGTCGGGCTTCGAGGCAATGATGGCTTCGATGTTGGGTTGCCAGAATGTCCCCACCTTGGCTTTGGCCGCGGCCACCGGAGGATAATCGCTGTCGCTTGAGACGGCAACCACGTTCTGTTCCAGTCCCAAGGCAAAAAGGATCTCCGTCAAATTCGGCGCCAGTGACACGATTCTGTCGGCCTGGGTTGGCGAGGCGGTTTCGTTGGGCCGGCGGGCTTGCCAAGCCCCATGCAGTAGAAATCCGGCACCGGCACAAAGAAGAATCGCCAACGGTACAGGCCACAGCTTGCTCATAACCAATCCTGCATTTCAGACATCTTCTGTCAGAGCGTCACTTCAATAGCGTGAATTGCTGCCAACTACGTCCTCTTGAATTGCTTTTCTAAATCGCCCAGAGAGAACTTTATTGTCGTGGGCCGTCCGTGGGGGCAGTGACCCGAGCATTCTGTACGTTGGCCATCGGCGAGCAATTGGCGCATCTCGCTGTTACTTAGCTTTTGCCCGGCTTTGATTGCCGCCTTGCAGGCAGCCATATTGAGTACCTCGTCGAGCAGGTGTTGTGGATCAAGCTGCCCGGCTCTGTCGACCAGCAAGTCTACCAGGTCCTGCACAAAATCGGCCGGCGCTGCGCCCGACAGTAGCGTAGGAAAAGCCTGCACCGCTACGGTCTTGGGGCCGAACGGCACGATCTCAATTCCCAATTTGTCGATTAGCTGGGCATTGGTCCTGAGCAGCTCAGCCTGGCCGTCGGTTATCTCAAGGCTCTCCGGCATCAGCAATCGCTGGGACTCAAGTTTCCCCGTTGCTATCCGCCTTTTTAAGCCTTCATACAGTATCCGCTCGTGAAGCGCATGCTGGTCAATGATAACAAAGCCATCTTCTGTTTGGTGGATGATGTAACTGTGGTGGATTTGCATGAATTCCGTTTCTTGGCCGCCTGCCTGCGGCGCAGACATCCTTTCGAGGTCTCTATCTTTTTGCGCAGGCGCAGATCCTGTCCCTGTGAACCGTCTGTTGGCCAGCGAAGACAGCGGTTGTGTTTGAGCAGCCTTGTGGCGTTTGAAGAACTCTGCCATTGCGTCGGCGATTTTCTGATCTCGCTGGCCCAGCCCTGCTGCGTCTTTTTGATCCGGGGCCGCCCTCTTCGCTGAAGACGGTGACGGCAACCTTGCCGGCGTCCCCGCATCCAAACCCAGAAGTCTTTGCCGCAGGCAACTGAGTATCTGGGAATGCAGCAGATTGGCGTTGTAGAACCGCACTTCGGTTTTCGTGGGATGCACGTTCACATCGTATTGTTCGCACGGCATTTCGATAAACAAAAAGATGACGCCGAACCGGTCCGGCTCCAGCATTCCGCGGTACGCCTCTTTGACGGCGTGAGAGATGAATTTGTCGCGAATAAACCGCGCGTTTAAGAATGTGTACTGGAACTTATTGCTCGTTCTGGAAGCGGTGGGTCTGCCCAGCAGCGCAAAGATACGCGTGCCTTTCTCGTCGCTCTCGGTTTCCACCAGGCTCTCGGACATCTCCTGCGAAAACAGTTGGCCGATTCGCTGGCGTAACGGTTGGCCGCCGGATAGCCGGACGAGCTCTCGGCCGTTATGAACCAGAAGCATATCCAGGCTGTTGTTCGCCAGCGCGATTCGCGTGAACTGCTCACTAATGTGTCCCATTTCCGTATTGGCTGTTTTGAGGAACTTGCGTCGGGCCGGCAGTTTATAAAAGATATCTCGAACCTGTATTGTTGTCCCGTAGTCGGCGCTGCAGGGGGCCACGCTGGCTTTGTCTCCACAGTCGATCTCGATGCAGTTTGCCGCCGGCGAATGTTCTGTTCTGCTCGTCGCTCGAACTTGTGCCACGGAGGCGATGCTGGCCAAAGCCTCGCCTCGAAAGCCCAGCGTCGCTATGCTCCGCAGGTCGGAGCTGGTTTTGATTTTGCTCGTGGTGTGTGAGTCGAATGCCTGCGCCAGATCTTGCGGTTCCATGCCGCAGCCGTTGTCACTTACCGATATGAGTTTTCTGCCGCCGTCCTCGACGGCTACGGTCACGGCTGTTGCCCCTGCATCGATGCTGTTTTCCAGCAGCTCCTTGACCACGCTGGCCGGGCGTTCAATTACCTCGCCGGCCGCAATCATGTTCACCATATTTCGGTCAAGTACTTTTATCTGTCCCATGTGTGTATCATTGTATCCATTTCTTGTGGAAGTACCAGTGCTTCGTTGGGTTGCAGATGGCACAGGGGGTAAGACCCTGCCATGGTGATGGCAGGGCTAAGCAGAAGTCAAATTTATATGTCAGGCTAAAAGCAAACTTTGGCCGGTCATTTCTTCCGGTTGGGGCAGGCCCATCATTTGCAGAAGCGTCGGGCCTACATCGGCCAATCGGCCGTCTTCTCGCAGCCTGCAACCTTTGTGCCGCTCGTCGAAGACAATCAAGGGGACATCAGCAGCGGTATGGCTGGTGTGGGGAGTGTCAGGGCTGCCGTTGATCATCTTTTCAAAGTTACCGTGGTCCGCTGTTATGATGGCGGCGCCCCCCAAGCTCTCGATCTTGTCCAGAATCTTGCCGACGCATTGATCCACGGCTTCGGCAGCTTTTGTCGCTGCAGAGAGCACACCGGTGTGGCCGATAATATCCGGATTGGCAAAGTTCACTACCGCCACGTCGTATTTGTTTTGGTCGAGTCTCTTGACGACGACATCCACCACCTCGTAGGCGCTCATCTCAGGCTTCAAGTCGTACGTCTGCACGCGCGGCGAAGGCACAATCTGTCTGTCCTCACCACGAAACGGCTTTTCTGTGTAATCGTTGAAGAAGAAAGTGACATGGGCGTATCTCTCTGTTTCGGCGCAGCGGAATTGCTTCAGGCCCAGAGAGCTCCAATACGCGCCCAGAATGTTCTTCATTTTCGACAGCTTCGGGAACGCTGCAGGTGCAGATATCGCCGCATCGTATTCGGTCATGCACACGAAGCATATATGAGGCTGCGTTGTTCTGGGAAATTCCGTGAATCGCGGCTCGACAAATGCCCGCGTGATCTGACGTGCTCTGTCGCCGCGGCAGTTGAAGAACACCACTCCGTCGCCGTCATCGATAGTGGCCAGAGGTTCATTCTCTTCATCGACGATGCAGGTTGGTTCAATGAATTCGTCGGTGACGCCTTTCTCATAATTCGTGGCCAACGCCTCTGCAGCGCTTCTTGCTTTGGCGCCTTTTGCTATCCGCATAGACTCGTAAGCTTTTTGGACGCGCTGCCAGTTCCTGTCGCAATCCATGGCGTAGAATCTGCCCGTCACCGAGGCGATTCTGCCCACACCGATTCTTTTGGCTTTCTTCTCTATCTGTGCTATGTAGGCTGCTCCGCTGTTGGGCGCTATATCGTGCCCATCCATAAATGCGTGAATAAAGACATTGTTCACGCCGTTTCTTTTTGCCAGTTCCAGCAGGCCGTACAAGTGGTCCAGCAGCGAATGAACGCCGATGTCACTGCACAGTCCCATAATGTGCATTTTGCCGTTGTTGGCCTTTGTGAACTCGACCATTTTCAGGAATTGTTTGTTTTCGAAGAATGACTGATCACGGATGGCGCTTGTGATTTTTGCGGGCTCCTGAGCTACGACTCTGCCTGCTCCGATGTTCTGGTGTCCTACCTCGCTATTGCCCACTGTGCCGTCCGGCAGCCCGACATGCCTTCCGCTGGCGTGGATGAGACAGTTCGGATATTCAGCCCTTAGTCTGTCATCCACCGGGGTAGCGGCGCACCTGACCGCGTTATATTGGTCTTCATCGCTATTCGGATTATGACCCCAGCCGTCGCGTATGATCAGCGCAAAGGGCCTGTTTTTCAGGGTAATCTTACGTTTTGGCATATGCGGGAAGCGCCCTTCACGAAAGTCCGTTCTCTCTTCTCGCCTCAGTACATGGCTTATATGGGAGCTATACTATAAACTGTGGTCGAAGATGTCAAACATTTATGGGCGGCGCTGAAAACAGACAAATACGTGTTGAAAGGCTGCGGTGCAGCACTATAATTGGTCCTGCTCAGATGTGTAGCTGTGTGACGGCTCGCCCGTTCGGTGTGGCAGCAAGAAACGGAATTCGTTAGACTATCGATGGAGATCCCAAATGTTAGAAAAAGTTGTTCTGCTGATATTCGACGGCCTTGGTGATCGGCCTCTTGATGCTCTTGGCGGATTGACTCCGCTGGAATCCGCGAATACCAAAAATCTGGATACATTGGCTCGTGAGTCTTTTTGCGGCATGATGTATACGCTGGGCCGCGGACTCACGCCGGGAAGCGATGTGGCTCATCTGAGTATCCTGGGATATGATATCGAGAAGTTCTATTCGGGTCGTGGGCCGATAGAAGCTGCCGGCATCGGCCTGAAGTTGCAGCCGGGCGATGTGGCGCTGCGCGGGAATTTAGGTACCGTTGGCGAAAAACTGGTCATCAAAGACCGCCGGGCCGGTCGCATTCGCGATGTGGAGCCTTTCACGAAAACCATCGATGGGATGGAGGTTGACGGCGTCACATTCATTATTAAGCCTGGAACGGGACACCGCGCCGGCGTGATTATGCGGGGCAAAGGTCTTTCCAGCGCGATCACCGATGCGGATCCGCATGAGGTGGGCAAGCCTGTCAATACCGTGGAGCCTACCGACGATACGCCGCAAGCCAAGCGCACCGCAGATGTCTTGAATCGCTTTCTGAAAGAAGCACATGAAGCCCTTGAAAAGAACGAGCTGAACAAGGAAAGGGTGAGCCAGGACAAGCCGAAAGCGAATTTCCTTTTGGTCCGCGGGGCAGGCCAATACCACGGCGTTCCCGAGTTCAAGGAGCGTTATGGATTGTCGGCCTGTTGCATCGCCGGAGCGGGTCTGTATAAGGGCGTGGGGGCGTTTCTGGGAATGGATGTGCTAAAAGTCCCGGGGGCTACCGGCTTGCCAGACACTGATGTCGCAGCGAAATTCACCGAGGCGGTCAAGCAGCTAAAGTCCCATGATTTTGCTTTCATCCACGTCAAGGCAGCCGATTCTCTGGGTGAGGACGGCAACCCCCAGGGCAAGAAAGAGTTCATCGAGAAAAGCGATAAAGCAATAGCGGTTCTTCAGGATTTGCCGGACAATGTATTACTGATTGTGACGGCGGACCACTCTACCCCATGCGAGCTGAAGCACCATTCTGCAGACCCTGTGCCCATCATCTTTCATGGCAAGGGGGTTCGCGTGGACAAAGTGACATCTTTCGGCGAGCGTGCCTGTACGGAAGGAGGGCTTGGCTTCATTCACGGCAAGGACGTTATGCCCATCGCGTTGGATTTTCTGGGCCGGTCGCCGCTTCTTGGTGCGTGACTAGACACAATGTCCAGCGGAAAACAACTGTGCCTATGCTGCCGGCCTGTCGGCACCGCACTTGTTCGTGATTCTGCCTCGCGGAGCACGGGCGGGTGCGACGGATGAAACATTTTGACACGCA
>Ga0180433_10002118_pt1 | contig 31577 bp, 26 predicted proteins | sample SS_ome_8_FD_132980 | JGI IMG/M metagenome (GOLD analysis project Ga0180433, IMG submission 132980) | Hypersaline lake sediment archaeal communities from the Salton Sea, California, USA - SS_1_D_1 metaG | ecosystem: Environmental > Aquatic > Non-marine Saline and Alkaline > Hypersaline >...
ATGATAATATTGTTTGTGTAACATTTTATGTTGCATAAAAGCCGCCTTTCATTGTTTTGGTTGATAATGTTGGTGGCTTTTATTTTACCATATTTTGTCTCATATGTATCTGGACCAGAACAGTCCTCTACCAGTTGTACAAATTGACAAAGCAAAAAAAATAAGCTAATTTCTTTTTGAACTAAGCGCTTATTTTTTTCATATAAATCTAGATTTATACTCCCGCCATAAAAAGTCGGGATACATATTATATTGATAGATCAACCTTCTTTGTTCAAGCTTTAGAAAACAGACCATCCAAAGTGTCTTCTGTCTTGAGCCCATTGAAGGTCTAACTGTGAACCTTTCATCCCCGTATCCTCCGAAATATATTACATACAATAATTACTATTTCGGACAATAAATCAAAGATACAAAAGATAAAAGGCAAAACGAATCTGTAAAAAAAACGAAAGGATGATCTTATGAACAAGAAAACAATAGTGCTCACATCACTTCTTTCTATTTCTTTTTTATCCCAGGCTAATATGCCAACCAAAACAACTCCTCTTGCCGAACTTGTTAAAAAGGCAAAAACAGGAGAATTAACCGAAGAAGAACAAATAGTAGGATTTAACATACTCAAAGACAGCCCGGAAAGAGTGGCTGAGGAGTCAAATCTGCTTACCATATGCTTCCAACTGAAAAAAGACAACAACCACGACAAAGTAATCTGGCTTGAAAAGGTAAAAGAAGCTCTGGCGATAGCAGATAGTGCAACAAAAAAAGCCCCTGAAAAACTGTTGACTGAGTTGTTCAAATTCATTCAAAAAAGCAAGGACTGCACCGGAGATGAGAGTGGCATCCATGGTTTAGCCTCTATTGGGATCTCTTCACCGGATAATCATGCAACATTGAACTATACCAAATAATATAAACAAAAAGGTCTGTGTGGAAGCCTCTTTAGGCCTCCACACGACCTTCCCAAAGAACACATTTACCACTCAACAACCCCCATTGTTTTCTATTTGAAACAGAAATCCTCGCTTCATTGACTTTTTTTCAATTTTCAGTATTCTATTACTAATGTTCAATTTTATTGGACAAAACCCCTAGAAATACTTTTAATCTATACATTCTTCTTAGTAAAAGTGGAGGAAACACTATGTTTTCAAGAGAGGTAATAATTAAAACAGCGTTATGTGCCGTTATTTTTTTTTCATGCAAATTTCATCATGCTATGGAAAAACAAATAATATCTTGTGATTCTTTTAAAGAAACTATTGAAAAAATAATTCCATGCTCCATACATGGAAAAGACATTCTTCTGGTTAAAACAAAATATAAACGCTACTCTCTCAATTATGATGGTCCAGGATATAATGCCCAGCTATCGGAACAATCAACGATAAAAAGTATACAAAAAAAAGGAAATAAGGGAGAAAGCCTTTTTATTATTGATGTCAAAACTGGTCTAACAATACAAGAAATAACCGCAAAACAAATTGCAGATGTCCTGTGCAAGAAAGACGAATCTCTTACTGAGCGCCTTTATCATGGATTTTCAATAAAGATAATCGGCGACCAGGAATGTCCTCTTATTACTTTCACATTAAAAAATTTCCGAACAAAAAGCGTACAATACAACCTTGAAAATGAACAATTATATGTTATTGATCTCGAAAAAGAAAAACAAACCTCAAAAAGAAAAGATTCTTGTGAGATCTACGCTAATAAAAGCTATTTATCACCTAAAAACCCTATTTTATCCTGCAATAACTACAATGTAATGCAACAATATAAAAGCTTAAAAATAATACACAATATATCAAAACTTCAAGCAAATATTCCATTAGAAGATCATTTATATCACATATTCGCTAGAACCCGCTATGTATTACTTCACAATGTAGAAATGAGAAAGCGTGACATCTATAGTTTATTTAGAAACAATCTTGTTTTATATGACTCTCAAACAGGAAAAAAACTAAAATGTCTTGACCTAGAAACTCTCTATCCATTCATGTGGGGAAAACATTTTAAAGATGCCATTTTTGGCAAAAATGATGACTTTGTTCTTCTCATTTATAAAGACATTATAGTGCTATATGATTTACACAAATTAGAACCAACTTCGTACTATTCTTTTGATGAAACGCCAACACTTCAACCAACCTTATCTTATAGCAATGCATATATTGTCGTGCCAACTAAAAACACAATCCAGATCTGCAAAAATCCACTTAAAGTATTTGAAGAACAGGATGAACTAGAAAGAATAAACTACCTAACACAAGAGCATTGCACAAAGGAAAATAATCAAAACTATATTAAGATAACAGTCAATAAAAATATTACTATTGAAACGTATAAATCATTTTTATAAAAAATAGGTAAATTGGAGAACTTATGTTTATAAAAAATAGTACAAAAAAAACATTATTTTTTAGCTTGATATTTTTATGCGGTTGGCAATATACCATGGAAAGATCAATACAATATTGTGGATCTTTTCCAAACGGTATTAAAGAGATACTTCCATGTAAATTATTTGGACGCGAAATCCTTGTTGTTCAAGAAAAAAATGCACTCTTTAATTCCCCCATAAAAGAAATACTAAAGAAACAAGGAGAAAAAGAAGGGAGCAGTCTCTTTATTATTGATGCCAAACGTGGAAGCATCTTACAAAACATATCTGCTCAAACAATATTAAACCAATCCCTTTATAACAAATTAGAACCCGATAAACAATATAAAAAGCTATCAATATCCATTATTAATGAAACACGATATCCACATATCAATATTGCAATAAATCAACGCAAGATAGATGGGTGCATTGCACAATATAACCCTGTAACAAAAAAATTTAACAAAGCTAAATTAACACAGAAAAAAACAAAAAAACAAGCACAAAGAAAATACTATGAAGTAATTGGATTCAACAGTTCCAAAAATAGAAGAATAATACAACACGATGCTTATATCATACGCTTACTACACAATCAAAAAAAAGATTCTAGAGCATTAAAAATACAACATTATAGCAATCCTCTCTACATAGAGCTAAAAAATGAAGCCCAATATCAGGTATTTGCTAACCCCCACAAAAATAGTCCATACCTCCTGCTTTCTCATTTAAGATTCAATAAAAAATACGCACAACCTGGTTCAGCTAAAATAACCAAGCCTTATTTTCATACCAATATTGTTTTATATGATACGCAAACAGGCGCTAAAAAAATAGACGCAAATATACCAGGACAAGAACTATGTAATGTTATATTTGGAAGAAATGATGACTTCATGCTTCTTATTTCTAAACAAGAAATCACATTATATGACCTGCACGCTATGAAACAAGAAACGAAATACCTGTTTTATAACCGTATAGAGCAAGTTATTTTATCAACTGACAATACTTATTTTATAGTTGCAACCTCTGATAAAGCTCTCCACAGTTGTGAAAATCCTCTTAGGCCAACCCCAAGAAAAAATGCAAAAGCTCGTATGCAGGATCTATTACAAGAAGATAAAACCAACATTAACGCCTTTGAAATAAAAATAAAAAACAAAACTATAACCAGCTTTATATCGTTGCTAAAAGTAATAAAAAACAACCGTAAAAAGGAACAGAACTATGCTAACTAAACAAATACATTACATTGTAATTAGTACAATACTCACGCTCGGCTGCAATGCTATGGAAAAACAGATAAAGCAACTTCCATGTAAGGGAATAATAAAATCTCAACTGAAAGATTTTAAAATCAAGCTGGGGAAAAATGAGATAATAAAAGCTAAAAAATTACTTATGTTTAATTAAATTTTGTTACATGGAGGTTATTATGAAAAAAACACAGATATTAGCAAGCATAACATTAGGCGCACTATTCCTTGCATGCGCCAATCAACAAGCAATGAAAAAAGCGACATCACAAAAACTACCAGGATTTAGATTGCTCAAACAAATTAAAATAGAAGAAGGTATTGGGCAGAGTATACAAACAACAACGCTATCAAATAATGCACTGGAAAAACTTGGCGGCAAACCCAACTCATGCTCCTATCACAACAATATATTGCTCTTATCAACAGAACATCAGTATAGCGTGGTGAGACAACAAGAAGCAAACTTTCAACACTCTACAGGTACAACATTTGAAGATGTAAAAACAGGAAAAGCCAAAGGAGGAAAACTTAAAATATTTAATATAAAAAGTACAGAACAACTATGTGAAGTAGACTCTACTATGTTTGCAAACTCTTTCTTTGATTTTTTAGACACCGATAGCCCTTACCAGTTTACAATAGAGCTTATTGAAACAGAACAAAATACTCCTCTCCTTATATTCAACTTCGACCACCTTCTTGCATCTAAGAATACATGCCAATACAACCCCTTAACCAAAGAACTGAAAAAGGTCAAAGCTAAAAACGTTACATACAAAAATTATTGTAGCATCATAAACACGATCAATAATCCTTTTGGATTGCCAGCGAAGGACATAGATCATGATGATTATCTCGCAACAATAAACAATAATAATTTGTGCATAAAACATTCAAAAGGAAAAGATGTTACCATAAATCTAAAACAAGGAGAACAAACGGACAATCTAAGAAATCACCTTATTAAAATTACTGCAAGCCCAACCAAAGGAAGCCGTTATATATTCATTAATAACCTTAGCATTTTTAACAATCCCAATCAGAGATATGGCGTACTCATTGAAAATGAAATTATATTATATGACATTCACACCGGAAAACCTGCAACTAATGGGCAAGGCGAAACAATCACCTTTGATTTTATTCCTAACATTACAGCTAAAGAATTTATAGCACCTATCTTTGGAGAAAATGATGATTTTCTGTTGCTTAGATTTAAAAAAGAGATGTATCTCTACGATTTAAAGAAGCATAAGCCCGTAGCGGCATATAGCCATGATGATGATATACGCGTTCTTTTAACACAAGACGAAAAAGAAATAATCATAACAATAGGCAATATAATCAATATATGTGAAAATCCACTTAAAATAGACAATGAAAAAGAAGATTTAATTGAGCGAGTACAATATTTACGCAAAGACTGCTCAAGGGCGATGGGTGAAAAGGACCCAATTTTGATAAAAGTTAATGGCATCATCATGCCAGTTGATAGAAGTTTTATATATTAATTAACGTTTTAAATAGAGGTTTATTATGAAAAAGAAAAATATAGTACTCAGTTTTACACTAGGAACACTACTCCTTACCAGCTCTATGCACCATGCAATGGAAAAAGAGACATCACAAAAGCTACCCCAACTAGAGTGTCTATACAAAATGTCAAAACTAAAAGGGCTTCATTCTCTAGATCTATTTGGAAATACTTTGGTCCTTAGAACAATGCCTGATGGCCCAAATTCAAATGCTGATGACATCAAACAGGGAAATACAGATGGAGGAAAATCTGTTCTATTTAATATCCAACAAAAAGAAAAAATAACAGAAATTACAACACAAGAAGCATTCGCATCTTCATTCTTTAGTTTTTTACCTCAGGATTTTAATATAAACAAACTTCGCGTCAGAATAATGGATATAAAACGCCCATATATCATTTTCAATATTTCTGATATTGATTCTTCTAATACACAAGACAAATACGCACAATATAATATCAAAACAAAAGAATTCAAAGAAATAAAAAAAGAAGAAGAAATAGAAGAAAGGCCACGCAAACATAAAACCTTTCGAATAAATAGATTCATCAACTTTACAGACGAACCTCCCTATAATCAGGATAGATACCATATACACCTTGATACAAATGGTAATTTGACTATTATAAATCCTACAAAAGAAAAAAATGAAATACAATTAGATGACTCCAATGATATATACATAGGTAAAAAACACATTTTAATATTTAATTACAAACATAGTGGAATCGGTGCCTGGCTACACAAACCTAAACTTACATTATACAACAAGGAAGCGTGTGAAAAAATGAAATTAGACCAAACGGGAACCCCCTTTACTGCATTTATACCCACCCTCCAAAAGGAAGCACCTTTTCAACACTTAAAAGAGGCAATCTTTGGAGAAGATGACCGGTTTGTCCTTCTCGTATTCTATAACCAAATATTTCTGTATGATTTAACATCACATACACCTGTTGCCCAATATTCATTTGAAGAAACATTAAATGCACTAGCAGGTGTATTATTCTCAGATGATGAAAAAGAAATCATAGTTGCAACAGAAAAAAATATATACTTTCTCTATAACCCACTTGCAAAACCAATATATGATGATGAAAAAGAAAGAACAGAATATGTTCTGAACCCAGAATGCCCACGGGCTCAAGGTGAAAAAGAACCAGTTATTATAGATGTCGGCGGTATCAAAATACCGGTTGATAGAGGATTACTGTTATTAGGGTAAATTACTGTTTTTAAATGGAAGGATTATTATGTATAAAAAATCAATAACAAAAATCATATTGCTAGCGGCGGTACTGCTACTTACATGCGCAAATCAAAATGCAATGGAAGACCGACAAAGAACGGATACCATTCCTGAGTTAATACTTATAAATACCATAAAAATAGATGGTCATATATGCAACCCCCATCAACATAAGATGAATTACTTTTTAATCTTCAAAAATGAAACCAAGACAATAGAAATTTGGGATAAACAACACAACAAAATTGATACGATTACCCTTACTCAAATTGCAAATGTAATACAAAAATCTCGCCTACTTGATCAAGATGAAAAAAATCATCTCACAGAAGAAGAAATCATTAAGTCTATGTCCTGGACATACATAAACAATAGCTTTGGAAAAGAAGAGATATGGGTTAGAATGGACTGTTCTAGCTATATAATAAGATACTGCCCACATGAAAAAAGATTTACAGAAATACATTTTAAAAACATTCCATCTATTCCTTTTACAATTAAAGAACAACCATTAGAACTTAAAACAATTATTCCAAATTGGCATGAAAAATACCATCTCTATTCACGCTGTTTTTATTTTGGGAAAAACAGCAATCTTATGGCTATAAGAGCAACTACAAAAAAAGATCGCAAAAAGGAAATTATTCTTATTGATCTAGAAGCACTAAAACCTATCGCACAATACACATTCCCGCAAGGAACACCTGATTATGAATCCGAAACAACATTACACCTTTCCAAAGATAAACACGAAATAATACTCGTTGCAGATATAGATGAAAAAATGTGGATTTTTAAAAATCCTTTGGCAAAACAATCTGAAGAAAATATTGATGAACAAGAAAAAAGAAACTATATCCTAGGTCAAAAATGCCCAAAATCAAAAGATGAAGAAAAGCTAGTAGTAAACATTAATGGTATAAAAATACCCGTTGATAGAACCTTACTGTTATTAGGGTAAATTACTGTTTTTAAATGGAAGGAAATTATTATGTATAATAATAAAAAATCAATAACAAAAATTATATTTCTAGCGGCGATACTGCTACTTACATGCGCAAAACAAAAAGCAATGGAAGAGGACAAAGCAAAACAGCAACTACCAGAGTTAGAACTTGTAACAACACAAGATATACATGGAGAAGATCATATATGCAACCCCCATCAACATAAGATGAATTACTTTTTAATCTTCAAGCATGAAACCAAAACAATAGAAATTCGGGATAAACAATGCAACAAGATTGATGAGATTACTTCTAAGCAAATTGTAAATGTAATACAAAAATCTCGCATAATTGATCAACAGAAAAAAAATTATCTCACAGAAGAAGAAATCATTAAGTATATGCTAAATGACACAAGCGTAAGCAATTTTTTTGGGAAAAAAGAGATATGGGTTACAATCGAGCTATTTAAATATATAATAAGATATTGCCCTCATGAAAAAAGGTTTACAGAAATACACTTTAAAGATCTTCCACTTATTCCTTATTCCACGAAAGACGAACCTCTACCAAACTGCCACACCTCAAACCTGTCTTTCAGTTATAACAACTACAGAGTATTTTCATCTACATATTTTGAAAATGAAGATGATGGTTGGGGACAAATAAAATTTAAATACGATATAGTCGTACACAACAATAATAAGCCAACAAGCATCCCTAAAATTATTCCACTTACCTCAATAGACAAAAACGGGACCGTCGAGACTGTATTTGGAGGCAACCATTGTATATTGGTTTGTCAATCGTATTTTAGCAAAAAAAATACTAATACCTTTTATAGCATTGAAACAGGAAAACCTATCATCATTAATGAGCAACCGTTAGAGCTTAAAACAATTATCCCAAATTGGCATGAAACATATTGTCCTTGTCCAAACCGTGTTCTTTTTGGGGAAAAAAGTAATTTTATGGTTATTATAGCAACAAACGAAGACTTTAAAAAACAAATTATCCTTATTGACCTAACATCACTAAAACCTGTAGCACAATACACATTCCCTAGAAGAACATTTGATTATCGCAGCAAACTAACGCTACATTTATCAAAAGATGAACAAGAAATAATAGTCGTTGCAGATATAGATGAAAAAATATGTGTTTTTAAAAATCCTTTGGCAAAACCTGAAGAAGATATTTATAAACAAGAAAGAACAAAATATGTACTCAACCTAGAAAGCCCAAGGGCAAAGTATGAAAAAGACCCAATTTTAATACATGTTAATGGCAGAAAAATGCCAATTGATAGAGGGTTACTGTTATTAGGATAATAAAGTAAAATTCAAAAAATAGAGGTTATCATGATAAAAAGAATTATTATATTTGCAATGTTACTTACATGCATAGCTCAAAAAGCAATGCAACTATCGGAATTACATATAATAAAAGAGATCAAAACAGAAGAAAATGTTCATGATATCAAACAATTCAGCAATTACCTGGTCATAAGAACTTACTGTGCACCAGATGTTACGGTTGGAGAAATTAAACGAAGCGATAAAGCCGCGGGAAGAACAATTCTTTTTGATATGCAAAACCTGACAAAAATAGCAGAAGTAACAACACGAGATGCTCTTCTTTCACCAATTGCAATGTCTATACCAAATAATATTACATTAAAAGATATTAAAATAGAAGTCATCGATGTCAAAGAGCCCCTTATTACATTTTATATACCAGATAAAAAGGTATATACCTATAACTACATTGATAAAGAATTTAAAGCGTGTACAGAATATAGCTTTAAAAAACAACGACAAAAAGAACTTGACCTAACAATTAATGGGAAAGAAATTCAAACTATTACCTTACAAAAAAAAGAATACGAAGGTGGCATAAAAACAGACCGTGTCAATAAAAACATGTACATACAACACAAAAAAACTTCTCCCAAAAAAATGAAGATCTTAAAGCCCAAAATGAATAAAATATATGTAGGAGATGCTCATATACTTATATATAGTTATTCATTCTCTCAGGGAGGCTTTTTAAAGATTATAGAACCTGAACTTGATATATATGATATAAACACGGGTACAGCTGTAGCAAGCACAAAACAGTTCGAACAATATATACCATGCTTACAAAAAGGACAAGATGCAACCTTTTTAAATAAAGTCGTTTTTGGAAAAAACGATGCATTCGTTTTGTTGGTATTTTGGGATAGATTATTCCTTTATGACTTAAGAAGGCTCGAGCCGCTAGCACAATATGCTCTCAAAGAAAAAGAGCTAGAAACATTAGACATAAGCATAATAATATCAAATAATCAGAATACAATAATAGTTAGTATTGGTAATACCATCTACTTCCTAGAAAACCCCCTTACTAAAAAATTTGACGATTTGTTTCCAGAAAGAACAAAATATGTCCTTGATACAAAATGCCCACGGGCTCAAGGTGAAAAAGAAAAAATTGTGATACAGGTTAATGGGAACAAGATACCGGTTGATAGAAGTTTGTTATTATTAGGGTAAATAAAAATAGAGGTTATCAAAATGATAAAAAAAATTAAAACAATAAGCATATTGCTTACAGCACTACTGGCTTGCACTCTTTTAAATGCCATGGAACAAACATCAGAACAACAAGATACGAAACTCCCAAAACTTGAGCTTATAGAGAAAAAGAAAACCCCTGGATACATCTGCTATATAGGTTCAGAAAATAGTGATTACTTATTAGTGTTTAAAAAAGATAAAAAACAACGAACATCAAAATTGGAAATATGGGACAAAAAATTAACTCAAAAAGTTGATGAAATTACGTCTGCGCAAGTAATACACGTATTAGTCTCCTTTCAAAAAACCGCCCCATGGAATAATCTTGTATTTGAAGTATTTGAAGGATGCATACACAAATACATGAAAAATTGTTCTTTAATCATAAAAAAATCCAAGGTAATTATCCTTCCCGTTTCTCAACTCAAGATTCCAAACGAACAATACGATCTAGGAACCGAAAGGCTTTTCAATCTAAAAAAAATTCCAGCCATACAATATTGTCTAGAAAATAAAACATTTGAATTAATACATATAGATACAGAAGATACAAAAGATATAGAGATATTGAAACCACCGCTAGGTAAACATGAGAAATATGTTGTTACAGTAAATCGTCATCATGTAATAATAAAGCACAATCACTCAGAACCTATTACCATTGATTTGGGTTCTCTTAGTAGACCAGGGTATATGTTTTATGGAAACCAATATATATTACTAGAGTACTTGCAGGAAACGGTCTGGAGTGAGAAATGCTGTGGGGCTTATCTTTATAGCACCAAAACAGGGAAGCCCATCATGCAAAAAGAAAAGCGTTTCAACCTCCAAAACATTATATCTCATGGGAAAGATGAAACGCTAAAAATACAACATGCTTGTTTTAGTAAGGATGACAACTGTATTGCTTTTTTCTGCAACTCATTCTACAAGTCATACAGCTACCCATGGGAATACAGATCAAAAGTCATAGCCAGTCAACAAATAATTCTGTTTGATGTAAAAAAGCTACAACTCATTGGGCAATATACATTTGCAAAACATTTAAATGTCCAGGCAATATACTTATCCAAAGATGAACAAGAAATCATTATTGCCTCAAATAAAGATAAGCAAATACACCGTTTTAAAAAACCACGGGTAACAGCAAAAGATGTTGACGAACCAGAAAGAAGAAAATATATATTACACAATCCAACATGCCCAAGAGCAAAAGATGAAAAAGAAAAAATTGTGATACAGGTTAATGGGAACAAGATACCGGTTGATAGAAACTTATTATTATTAGGATAAAAGAATATAAATGGAAGGGTTATTATGTGTAAGAAAAAATCAATAGCAAAAACTATATTGTTAGCAATAACATTACTTATTTGTGCTTCACAACAAGCTATGGAAGATAAAAAATCAAAAAAACTGCCAGAACTTGAACTTATAGAAAAGAAAGAAATCCCTGGATACATTTGCAATCCAAAAGAAGAAAACAGTGATTATTTTCTAGTATATAGAGAAAATGAAGAGCAACAAACATCCACGCTAGAAATATGGGATAAAAGATTGTCTGAAAAAATTAACGAAGTTAGCTCTACACAGGTTTTAGAAATATTACTCTCTCATTCTACACATTCTGTCTATAGAGATATCATTAACAAAGATATACATTATTTCATGAAAAAACACTCAGTGATCATAGAAACATCAAAAATAATTATCTACTCTAATTATGAGCCCTACACTTATCCACATAAATTTGCAGCCGCACAATATGATCTTGCAACTAAAACATGGGAATCTATCTATATAGATGAAGAAAAAACAAAAGGATATAAAGGAAACCCCTATCATCTGTTTGCAATACATAAGACATATATTGTCAAGTCAGGGCTCCATTCTGGATTTTACATACATCACGATGAAGAAACAAAACCCATTGGAGTTAATCTCCCTCAAGATTATTATTGGAAAAATATGTTTTGTGGAAATCACCATATATTAGTACATCTTCGACATGAAGCAAATTTTGATGATCCTGAATTTGTTTATTTGTATAGTACTAAAACAGGAAAGCCTATCACCCATGAAGGGAAAAATCTCAATATCAAAACCTTTATACCAAATTGGAGCCATAACATAGATAGTATAAAACATGCTTGCTTCAATAAAAATGATAGCTTTATCGTTCTGTTATGCACACAAAACAATCAAATGAGAACCAATCCTCGCGAACAAATTATTTTTTTTGATGTAAAAAAAGTTAGATTCGTTGGGCAATACACATTTGCTAAAAATTTTGAAGAAGCTGCAATACACTTATCAAGTGATGAACAAGAAATCGTTGTTGTTTCAAACGAAAACAATCTCTTATATAGATTTAAAAATCCATTAATAGCAAGAGATACAGATGAACCAGAACGATTAGAATATGTGTTGCATAACCAAACATGCCCAAGAGCAAACAATGAACAAGAAAAATTTGTGATCAATGTTAATGGTATACAAGGTGCTAAAATACCAGTTGATAGAAGCTTATTGTTATAGGATAAAATTAAAATAGCAAAAAAAATATATAATCAAATTATAGATAAATGATGGAGATATTTATTATGTGTAAGAAAAAATCAATAGCAAAAACCATATTGTTAACAATCACGCTACTTATTTGTGCTTCACAACAAGCAATGGAAGATAAAAAATCAAAGAAACTGCCAGAACTTGAACTTATAACAACACACAATATAAGAGGGCAAGGATATATCCTTAATCCGGATCAATGGGATAACGATTACTTTTTGATCTTCAAGCATGATACAAGAGCAATAGAAGTCTGGAACAAAAAGTGTGCAAAAATTGATGAAATTACATCTACTCAAATTTCAGAATTTATAGAAAAATCCAATATACTTGATAAAAAAAAGAAAAAAGATCTTCAAGAAAATATCACTCAATATATGAAAAATCAAACCTATCTAAAAAACCTTTTTGGCAAAACGGAGATACATATTGTTACAGATCATCCGTTTGATTATATTATAAGATACAACCTTGATGAAAAGAAATTCATAGAAATGAACAAAAAAGATTTACCAAGCAATCTTCATATTATTAACCCAAAACCACTCGCCAACTATCTCGCATCACAGCTCTTATTCCATCATAATAATTATAGCGTATTTGTATATCCTCATTATGAAAGTAAATATGACGTAAGGTTCAAGGTTGATGTTGTGTTTCATGCTTATACAGAGCCAACCACTATCCCTATTACTTTGATAGATAACGAAGGTATAGCTATTAAGAGAATATTTGGAAGTAATGATTTTATAATAGTATGGCAAGCATATTTGGCTAAAAACGATACCTTAACCTTCCATGATGTTGAAACAGGAAAACCAATTATTTTAAATGAAAAACCATTAAGCATTGAAACTATCATACCAAATTGGCATGAGAAATATTTCCCTTGCCCAAACTGTATTCGCTTTGGGGAAAAAAGTAATTTTATGGTTATTGTCGCAACTACTAAAAATACAGACAACAAACACATTATTCTTGTTGATATGACAACACTACAACCAGTTGCAAAACATACACTCTCATCAAGAACATTTGACCTTGAAAGCTTATTCACATTACACCTTTGCAAAGATGAACAAGAAATAATACTTGTTGCAGATGTAGATGAAAAAATGTGGGTGTTTAAAAACCCTTTAGCAAAACAACCTGAAGAAGATTTTTATAAAACAGAAAGAAGAAAATACGTTCTGAGCCTAGAAGGGCCAAGAGCAAAGGATGAAAAAGACCCACTAATAATCAAAGTTAACGGTATAACCATACCTGTTGATAAAAACTTACTGTTGTTAGGATAAGAATTAATTAGCAATTTTTAATAAAAAATATTATACGTTAAAGAGTTTGTATCCTTTAGCCCTTTGATAAACATAATAAAAAAATACTTTCTAAGCACGCTGAAGGAACCAAGCTTAGGATAAAAAGGAAACTCGTATTAATGAAAAAATTTAAATGAGGAATTATTATGTACGGTAAAACATTCAAAATCAAGACTATTTGCTTAGCTGCAATATTACTGACATGCACTGCGCAAAATGCAATGGAGAAGTACAGGCGCAAAAAGTTGCTATTACTCAAGAGGAAAAAAGCAACCCCTGGCTTTATTTGTAACAAAGAGCAACGGAACAGCAAGCAGTTCTTGGTAGTTACTGAACATAAAAAACTCAACCTAGAAATTTGGAATAAAAGATTAGATACAAGACATGATACAATTAATTCTGAAACTATATTAGATGTTTTATTTCAGTTTTATAGGCATGACAACTTTGTTGATGAAGTAAAAGATCACTTTACAAACCAACTACGATCATATATGCAAAAAGCAAAAATGAAAGATTCATCAACCATGATCATTGACACACAATTTGAAGAAAAAACAAATACCCGCCTACACCTACAATATAGACTCGAAAACCGCAATTTTAAAATAGTTCATATACCCAAAGATGAAAAAAATAGCACAAACAATACTTATACAATAAAACCAGGAGCAAACAACACCATAATGGTATACCATAAGGACCTTACAAAACCCGTTATTATACATGTACCTAAAGATTATGACTGGGATACCAGATCTGTGTTTTGTGGCAATAACCATATAGTGATAAAATTATGGCATGACAGATGGCCGGACCATTCCCACATACACATTTACGATGTTAAAACTGGAGAACCCCGTACTATTCAAGGTAAAATAGTAAATCTTAGAGATACCATTGAAAATTGGACCTGGGAAAAAAAATTATTAAAAGATATTTGTTTTGGCAAAAATGATGCATTTATGATTCTTTCATTACACACGTACAATGATGATATTGAAGACTTTTTAACATGCCAAAAACAACTTATTCTTTTTGACCTGCATCACTTGCAACCAGTAGGGCAACATACCTTTCCCCAAACATTTGGCCCCAATACAACAACAGCCAACTCCGACAATGATCTTGGAATACATTTATTAAAAAATGAAAAAGAAATCCTTGTGATTTCAAATATAGAAAAAAAAGCATACATCTTTCATAATCCATTAGTAAAAATAGATCTAGATGAGACAGAAAGAAAAATATTTGCACAAAAACATGACACCATAAGATCAAAAGGTGAAAAAAAAGCATATAAGATAATAATTAATAAAGATATAGTTATACCAGTAAATAGATCAATCCTGCTTATGAGTTAATTAAAATAAATGAGGTTATAAATGTTAAAAAAAATCACAATTACACTACTAATTATAATACTACTTATGAGCAAGGAACAAAAAGCTCTTAAGCATGGCCTAAAAGCAGGGCATCAAGTAACAGACTCTTTATATCAAGAAAACAATGATTGCTTTTCAGCCTGTAGCAGAGAAAATATATTGCAACCACAGAAAGTCTGGAATAAAGCGCTCCTCTTTTCCCATGAAAAATACGCCATATACCAAACTTTTTTACACAATGATCCTGATTGTTATGACAAGAAAAAACAAACAGTAGAAATCATGCATCATACTCTAGGCGGCAAACCCAAAACCATATTAGTTAATCTCTTATACAAAGAAGATCCAATAAAAGATGTGTTTGGAAATGACCAGCTCATATTAATCAGTCAAGAACATTATGTTAACAAGGATTTAGAAAATAATGTAAATCTTTATAATATTCAAACAGGAGAACCTATTACCACCCAAAACCAAGCATTAGATTTTAAAAACCTCATCCCTAATTGGGATGAAAAAGATTTTTATTCTGCCTACCTCGATAGGGATAATGAGTTTATTATTCTTTCATTTGACTTAATGGATGCGCGAAAACAAATTTTTCTTTTTGATCTCCTAAAATGTCAGGTAGTCGGGCAATATACATTCCCCTCAACATTTGTAAATAAAAGAAACGGTAATATAGCAACATACTTATCACAAGATAAAAAAGAAATAATTATTTTATCAAATACATCTGACCAACCATACAGACTTAAAAATCCATTAATCATAAAGATAAAGGACCCAGATGAGCCTGAAAGAAGAAAGTTTGTGCAAGACCAAGAAAGCAAAAGGACAAAAAATAAAAAAGAATTCTATATAAAAGTTAACGATATAATTATACCAATAAACAAGGAACTCCTGTTATTAGGATAATAGGAATAAAAAGTAAAAAATAGAGGTTATCATGATTAAGACATTATTCAAAAACACATTGCTCATAATGGCATTATGCGTATACACCAATCAAAAAGCAATGAAAAAGCACAAACAAAAGTGGCCGCAAATACCCAAGTTGAAACTTATAACACAAAAAAAAATACCGGGACATATATGCAATATAAATCAAATAGATAATGATTATTTTGTAGTACTAACAAAAAAAGATAAAATTTACACACTAGAGCTATGGGATAACAAGCTTAACACGCAAATTGATTCCATTAACTCTAAGCAAATTCTAGAAGCATTACATATAAAGGAGCAGATCTCTAAATTTGACGAATCCTGCATTAAAGATAACATGTACCAAGACATGAAAAAAGCAAAACTCAAATACTATACTTCACCATCTAGCAAGAAAGGACAAGAGGAAATAATCTTAGAAATTACCTTAGAAGGTTATCAAGATTATCTTGTAGAATATAATCTAAGTAAAAATAGTCTATCAATCAGCGAATTGCAAAATGATAACGACTATTTCTTTCTCACTCCTAAGCAATTTTTCTCCTGTAAACAGTATGAGATATTGAATTGGATCCCTCACAGGGTAACCCAAAGCCTCACAATAGAAATAAAACCAAACATATCTAGGTCCTTAAATGAAACATATCCTACTACCATATTGCCAAACCCCATACAAAAAATTCATGTTAATCTCGTCCATAAAGATGCCGTAGTAGAGAAAGTAATTGGAGGAGAACAAAATATACTGGTTTTACAAAACAATTATTCTGGAGGGGGAAGAAATACAACGTTATATTCTATTAAAACGGGAAGAGCTGTTATAATTGATGAAAAAATATTGGACCTCAAAAAGATTATTCAACGTAATAAAACATCCAAACAAATAAGACATGGCCTTTTTGGGAAAAAAGATAGCTTCATCGTTATTGTATGTGATTTACATTCTCATAACTGTGATGGAGAATTTCAAAAACAAATCATTCTTTTTGATCTCAGAACATACAAAATAATAGGCAAATATACACTACCGCAAAAATGTGTCGCTGGCTTTGATAACAATATTGCATTACGGCTGTCACATAATGAAAAAGAAATTATCGTTATTTCTGTTAGGGATAAGCAGATGTACCGGTTTAAAAATCCATTGGCAACAATAAACATAGATGAATTAGAAAGAATAAGTTTTATACAAGATCAAGAGGGCGAAAAAGCAAAAAATGAAGAAGAACCATTTGAAATAATAATTAACGGATTTAATGGCATAAGAATACCTATAAACAAAGGACTATTGTTATTAGGGTAATAAAAAATAAATATAAAAATAGAGGTTATCAGATGAAAAAAATAATAATCCTTATGGCAACAGTTTTAATAAGTATGCAACAAGTAGCAATGGAAAAACAAACACAACAACCGATACCTCATCTAGAACCTATAGAAAAACAAGATATACACAAAAAACCTTTAAAAATACTACAAGAAAAACACACGAAACCTCCTTACACGATAAAAAAACTTTTACACAAATATCAGCAGGGTGAATATGGCCTTGAAATAATCCTCCCAGATAAAAAAAAGCATACTCTAATCTATCCTGAAGCATATGATGCAAGTACAATATTTTACGGCAAAAAATATATCGCAATCGACTTTTACGAGACGGTATATGAAGATAGCAGCGATGATGACCCCTGTCTCGAATCTGATGACGAAAATGATTGGACACCTTTTATTTCACAAGGCTTTGCAAATTATGGCCTATATAAAACTCGGGCAACTCATTTGTATAATACCCAAAAAGGAAAACCTCTTACATCTGGAGAAAAAACAATCCATTTCGATACATTTATTCCCGATACAGGTTACAGAAAAAGCCTAAAAAAAGTCACTTTTTGGGAAAAAGAAAAACTGTTGATCTTTGTCTGTAACAACCTAGGAGATAGAAAAAAAATTATTCTATTTAACCTAAAAACGTGTAGGCCTGTGGGACAATATACTTTTTCTAAATCATTTAGTGATGATTGCAACTATAATACATCTAGATGCGGAGATCAACCTGATATAGAAATCTTCTTATCAAAAGATGGAAAAAAAATAACTGCCACATCAGGGAAAGAAGCATACATATTCAAAAATCCATTGATATCAATAGATCCGGATGAATCAGAAAGAAAAAAGTTTGTACAGGATCAAAAGGGCATACGGACAAAAAAAGAAACAGAGAAACCATTTGAGATTGTAATTAATGGATTTAATAAGACAAAAGTACCGGTACATAAATCATTTATGTTTAATTAATTTTTTAAAGAAAGGTTATCAATATGAAAAAAACAATAAAAACAATAGTACTTATGACAGTATTATTCACCTGCATGCGTCAGGTGGCAATGGAAAAACACAAAATAAAAACATTGCAACCAATACAAATAAAAGATACACCCGGCACCATATGCAACATAGACAAACAAGACAAATACTTTTTAATAAAAACCCATGACTCACAAAAAAGAGATGCATTAGAAATATGGAATAAAAAACTCAATACAAAAATTGATGAAATTAACTACAATAAATTACTTAATGCCATTAAGACGTTCTACATAAAAACACAAGGATCTTTTCCTCAAAACCCTCCAACAATCAAAATAACAAAAGCAAAATACACAAACTCAAATCATATAACCATCAAAGTCATTGCTTTTCAACAAACTGGAACTTATAAAATACTCTTTAATGACTCTATTCAATATACGATTAACACTAAGGAGCTTACAACAACATATATTAGCGCAAATATACGTTATGAAGATTGGACTAATACAGCTACTCATGACAATTACATTATAACAAAAAAAGCATCGTCCTTTGAAATTAAACACAATGATATACCACAACCCATAATCATCAATGCGCCTGAAGACCTTCATCCCTCTTATGCAACTATATATTGTGGGCAACACACTATACTCATATATTTTGAGCAAGCCCAGTGGAGCGACATTCATGCGGGGATCAAACGTAAAACGATGTTATATGATGCAAAAACTGGCAAACCTATTCTTTTTAATAACCAAATATTAAAACTTGATATGCTCATTCCAAACTGGAACAAAAAAACATTATGCAAAACCCTTTTTGGAAAAAATGATGATTTTATACTCTTTGCCTGCATCGATACCACATCTGAAAAAGAAAGCTACTATCAAATTATTCTATTAGATCTAAAAAGACATGTTGTAGCTGGACAATATATACTCCCAATAAACTTTGGAACCTATAATCAACTTGATAACTTCAACCATAACCATACCGGCATACATCTTTGTGAAAATGAACAAAAAATAATTGCAGCATCAAATACAAATCAAAAAGTATACATCTTTAAAAATCCCTTAAAAAATATCGATATAGATGAACCAGAAAGAAGAAAGTATGTACAAGACCAAGAAGATACAATTGCCATGGATGAAAAACCCTTTGAAATTATAATTAATGGATTTAACGGTATAAGAATACCGGCTCATAGATTATTTTTATTGTAAATAACAAAAAAGAAAGGTTATCGATATGTTAAAAAAAACAATCAACACAATGCTACTTATAACAACACTATTCACATGCAGCAGACAAGTGGCAATGGAAGAAAAACCAAAACAAACAATGCTACCATTAGAACTTATAGAACAAAAAAATATACCAGGAAAATTATGTAATCCATATACATCAGAAGATTATTTCTTAGTATATAGAAAGAATCAAAACAATGATGATAGTCCAGGTACATTAGAAATATGGGATAAAATATTTAATGAACTGATTGATACCATTGAATCTAGTCAGATTATAGAAGTATTAAAAAAATTCTATAATACGCAAACTCAGAAGACCTTCAATCAAAAAGAGTATAAAGAATTCATAGCCTATTTTATGCCTCGCGCAAAAATTATTGAGTCATCAGTAATCATAACAGCACAGGGATCTAAAGGTACCAAATATATAAAATATGACCTTCTTAAAAAAGAGTTTGAAGTAATATTTGATACAACACGTAAAACTATTGTTGTTGATACTATAAGTACGGATGATGACAAAGTAAAACTTCCTTACATAAATAAGGAGGTATTTTATTGGCAATATCTACAACATACCAACTATATTACAATAGCAAATCCAGAAAATAGCTCGCTAGAAATCACAGATCATAACTCTTTAGAATCTATTACTATTACTTTCCCTCCAAAATACAATGTTATGATAGCTAGGGCAACGATGATGTCAGATCGCCATGTTTTTTGCGGTAATAGTCATATCTTAACATACTTCAGGCATCAGGATTACATCTGTGAGAAAGAACTTTTCAAGATATATAATGTAAAAACGGGACAGCCTATAAAAAGAAATAATAAAAACATAGATCTTACAAAAGATATTCCAAACTGGGAAGAAAATTGGTACTCCCTAAAATGGGCAATTTTTGGCAAAAAGGATAAGTTTATTATCCTTTTATGTGACGATAAACAGAAAGAAATTATACTTTTTGATCTTGAGACACCTCAAACGCCAAAACATTATGTTTTGCCTAAAGAATGCGGTGGCATCTCAATACATCTAGCAGAAAATGATACAAAAATCATAATTGCTTCAGAAAAAAATCAACAAATATATATCTTTAAAAACCCACTGGTAAACCCAGATATAGATGAACCAGAAAGAAGAAAATATATACAAGACCAAGAAGATACCAAGATGGTAGATGAAAAACCATGTGAGATTGTAATTAATGGAATGAACGGGATAAGAATACCGGTACATAGATCATTTTTATCTTTTAAATAGAGATTATTATTATGTTAAAAAAATTAATAAAAGTAACAATACTTATGGTGCCATTATTTACCAGCACTATTAACCAAGCAATGAAAAAACAAGCACAACACCAAATACCTCACCTGAAGCTTATAAAAATGCAAGATATACACAAAAAACCCTTAAAAATACTAAAAGAGAAACACAAGGAACTTCCTTACAGGATACAAAAACTTTTTTGCAAATATCAGCAGGGTGAATATGGTTTTGAAATAATTGTACCTACCAAAGAAAAACGTACTACTATATTTTATACGAAAGATCATGATAGAAGTACAATATTTTACGGCAAAAACCATATAGTAGTCGACTTTTACAAGACAATATATGAAGATAATAGTGATGATGATTCCCATCTCGAGTCTGATGATGAAGATAATTGGACACCTTTTGTTTCACAAGGCTTTGAAAACTATAACCTATATAAAACTCGCATAACTCATTTATATAATATCAAAACAGGAAAACCTCTTACATATGGTAATAAGACAATACATTTCGATACATTTATTCCCGATACTGGTTACAAAAAAAGCTTAAAAAATGTTGTTTTTTGGGAAAAAGAAAGATTATTGGTTTTTGTATGTAATAATGCAGAAGATAAAAAAAAAATTGTTCTTTTTGATATAGAAACATGTAGACCAGTGGGACAATATACTTTTTCTAAAACATTTAGTGATGATTGCAACTATAATACATCTGGGTGCTGTGATCAACCTGACATAGAAATCTTCTTATCAAAAGATGGGAAAAAAATAACTGCCACATCAGGAAAAGAAGTATACATATTCAAAAATCCATTGATATCAATAAACCCAGATGAACCAGAAAGAAGAAAATATGTACAAGATCACGAGGGTATAAAAGCAAAAGAAGAAACAGAAAAACCATTTGAGATTGTAATTAATGGATTTAACGGTATAAGAATACCGGTACATAAATCATTTATGATTAATTAAGAAAAAAATAGAAGGTTATCATGATAAAAAAAGTGATAAAAGGCATACTATTTGCAGCAGGACTACTTACATGCATCGCCCAACACACAATGGGAAAAGAAACAATACCAACATTAGAACTAATAACAAAAAAGGCTATACCTGGCCACCTATGCAGCAAGTATCAAAAAGGGAACAATTTTTTAGTGCTAAAAAAAGAAAAACAAAAACACGTACTAGAAATATGGAATAAAAAACTTACCCAAAAAATAGATGTTCTTACTTCTTCTCAGCTCTTAGAAGCATTACTCACATTCCATAAAGAACACATTCCAGGTGAATGCTATATTGGTTGGAAATCTTATTTTGAAGAAGAAATTGGCAACTTCATGCAAACAGCTGAAATCATAGAACCTTTTGCAATCGCCATAAAAACACCAATTACAGATTTTCGAGGCACATTAGTAATCACCTATTATATTCGAACAAAAACAATAGAGGTATCATATAAAAAATCTGCTTTCACATATGATTACAACAGGGTATTATTCACTCATAAAAATTATATGGTAGAACATTTTTTTGAAACAAAGACATTACAAATTAAGCATTACAATACCTCCGTCACCACACCAATCAAATTAGACTCCAACTGGCTCAGAAGTATAGACAAATTGTTTGGAGGCACCAATCATATCTTAATTTCGCGTAATAATTTTGAAACATATAAAATAAATAATGCAATCTTACACGATATCCAAACGGGAAAACCTGTTATAAAAAACGGAATAGAGATTAACCTGAAAAACTATATTCCTAATTGGAACATTAAAAACTTACAATACGCTCTTTTTGGAAAAAATGATGATTATATAGTTCTTTTATGCTACAAAGAATTTCGGCTTAACCAAATTATTCTTTTTGACCTCAAACAATACAGACCAATAGGACAATATACATTCGAAAGCGATGAGATCCAAACTGACATAGCAATACACCTGGGCAACCAAGAAAAAATTATCGCCATTTCACAAAATTATGTATATATATTTAAAAACCCCTTAGCAAAAAAAGATACTGATGAAGAAGAAAGAGTAGTATTTAGTCGTGAAACAAACGAAATTGATGAAAAATTCACAATTATATTATTTAATAATATAACAATAGGGGTAGATAAATTATTTCTGATGAACTAACGACTTAATACAACATCATTTGGTTTTTGATACATAGAAGGAAAAAATATGAAACGGATAAAACAGCTAGCTTTATTTATAGCGATACTACAAACCAGTAGATACCAAACGGCAATGGAATGTCCAAAATTAAAATTACTCAACAAAATAACTGTTGATGGTAAAATTGGCAAAATAAGATTGTGTAAATTATCAGACACAACATTGGAAGCACTTGGCGGAAAATCTTGTACCGGCTCATATTGCAATGAAATATTGATGATGTCTATACAATATCCTTTAACTGATTGTAAATCTAGATTTCCTAGCTCTGATGAAACAAAATTAAAACTATACAATATAAAAACCAAAAAAAAGTTACTCGAAATAGACAGCAATATCTTAGGGCGACAAACCAATAGATTTAACTATTTAAAGCCTAAAATCGTTGAAAAAGAAAACCACCCGTTCATTCATTTTCACTTAAAAAATCAGATCCTACAATATGACCCGATACTAGCAAAAAGCAAACTACTCGATAACCCGGATCAAAAAGAACCAAATCATTATAAATTATGCTTAAGCTCCTGGAAATATATTCCTGTTGGAAAAATATATCACCATGATTATACCGCTTTTATCAATGAAAAACGAAACCTGCAAATCAATCATACAAACCAAGAGACCGTCATAATAGAACTTCCAGAACATGGCATTGAAAACCTTGTATTTGCAAGCCCCAAAAAAGATAGTCCCTATATATTGGTGCATAGAGGTATACCGCAAAGCTTTAGATCAGAAAATTACTTTAATAAATATGATGCTATTGTAAATAAAACCATTCTCTATAATATTTATACTGGAGAACCACACGTACAGTTTACAAATATCCCCCATATTAATAGAAAATATTTAAAGAGTGCTATTTTTGGAAAGCATGACGACTTTCTTATTCTTGCATTTGAAAAGGAAGTTTTTATATATGATCTTATTAAATGCAAAATAAAAGCAACCTATAACTTTGCTAAAAAAGAATCGTATATAACACGCACTATCCTTACAAAAGATGAAAACCAAATCCTCGTCGCTACCCATGGTAACATTGATGATAATAATCTTTACACCTTAGCAAATCCTCTTGCCAGCAAAGATAGAAATGAAATTGAAAAAATAGAATATTTACGCAAAAAGAAAGATGTATGGTTGTCTGAGCAAGAGAGAGAAAAACTATTTGTAGTAAACATTGGAGGAATAAAAATACCTATAGAGAAATGTTGGTTTATGTAATTTAATTTAAATTTTTTAATAATTTTTTCATATGGAGGAACGATCATGAAAATAAATAAACAAATATTTGGCAGCCTATTGGCTGTGATATTATTACTTGGGTGTAATAATCAACAAGCGATGAGGCGAGTAGATTTACCAGAACCGGTAACTCATTGCACTATTTGCAACGATTCATTATCAAAAGCGGAGACAACAACCCTACACTGTAACGAGTCTCACAAACTTCACACACATTGCTTAGTTGAACATGCAATAAATAAAAGTGATATAACATTGCAAAGGAAACAAAACATTACATGCCCAATATGCAATACAAAATTAGATGAGGATGAACAAAATCAAATCTTACCTAGCGTTGATAAATGTATAAAAGAAAGAAATAAACAAGGATTGCGAATATTACATACTACACATTTAGAAGAAAACCGGTTGTCTATATTTCCTCCCATGAGAACTCAACTTTCTCGTGAAGCTTTGCTGAAATTAGGGTATGAAAGCAAGCAGCAAACAAATGATGTAATTATGTTCACAACTGGATTTAAAGGATTTAAAAAAATAATGGCAGGAGACAAGAATGCAGGGCAAATCATATTGTTTGATGTGCAGGGAAGAAATATAATATGCAGAATTGCATTAAGTGATATCTTTAATACCTACACATTTTCACAATGCCTAGACCTAAAAACTATTCCTGAGGAATTAGATAATCTTCAAAAACCTCGATTATATTTTATGGTCTGTCCCGCACGAGGTGACAATGTACTTGAATTGACAATACTATTCCCTCCATTAAATGCTATCTTTTTATATAATCTAGCAACAAAAACACTCAAAAAAATAAATGAAACTGAAATAGAAAAAATAGCAAAAAAACAAAACAAAAGACAAATTTTATCTTTTAATAATACTATACGTATTGAAGCTGTCCAAAGCCTAAAAACAAAACATGCCCATCATACAATAACCCCAATTACTAAAAATAAAATAAGAATAAAACATAATAATACATCAGAACAAAAAGATATTGAAATAACCTTATTACCAGAACATACTAGATCAGGCTATCACACCGTTTATTATCATGTCATATGGTCCCATGAAGATAGCAATTATATTGTAATACACTCGTTATTGTCAAAGCCTTATCACTCTCCATATCCATGTAAAGATATAATCAAATTATATAACCATAAAACAGGGGAACTTGTTTATACACAAGAAACACAAAAAACATTTAATGATGTACAATCACATCTAGGATATATAAATCGAGAATTACGGTCAGGAACAATTGCTTTTTCAAAAAATAATACATTTACGCTGCTTGTTTTTGATAAAAAAATCATTCTATTTAATCTAAGGTTTTCTAAGTCAGTAGTAGCAATACAACATAATGCAAAAACATCATTCCTCTCTCATGATGAATCAGAAATTATAATTTTTACAGATAATGCAATCCATATCTGTGAAAACCCATTGGTGAAAGTTGATATAGATAAACCTGAAAGAGTAGAATTCTTGCGCAAAAAGAAAGATGCATGGCTATCAGAAGAAGAGATAGAAAAACAACTTACGATAAATATTGGAGGAACTGGAGGAACAAAAATATCAACAGAGAAAGTTTGGTTAAATTTATAAATATTTTTAATTTTTTAAATGGAAGGAAATATCATGAAAATCAATAAACAAATATTTGGCAGCATATTGGCTGCAGCATTATTACTTGGATGCAATACACAGGCTATGGAACATGAGCAATTAAAATTAATAACAAAAATAACGGTTGATGGTAAGATTGGCAAAATGAAACTAGATAAATTATCAGACATGGCATTGGAAAAACTTGGTGGTCGGCCAAGCTCTGGATCATATAATAATGAAATATTAATCGTACCCATACTATACCCAACAGACTTTGCAAACCATGCTCCTGATGAATTAGGACTAAATATATACAACTTAAACACCAAGAACCTATTATTAGAATTAGATACTCAAATCTTAAATAAGAAACGAAATAGATTCAATTTTTTGAATACAACATTTACAGATGAAAAGGATTGTCCATTTCTTAATTTTTCTACAAAAAAATGGGTATTACAATATGACCCTATTGCAAAAACAACAACACAATTAAAGAAAAAAAAGCAAACAACAAAAAAAGATAGAACATATAATATCTGTATAAGCTTCTGGGACAGAGAATGTCACAGTAAGATAAATCATCATGATTATACTGTGATTATAAATAGCGATAGAAACTTTCAAATAATGCGAGAAAATCAGGATAATGTCATTATCCAATCTTCTAAACGTGGTCAAGAGTATATGCTATTTGCAAGTCCGAAAAAAGATAGTTGTTATTTAGTATTTCATAGCGGCATACCGACCGTTTTAAGAGAAGACAATCCAGGTGAATATACACAATATCAAAATACAACCATACTCTATGACAATAAAACAGGAAATCCTATTATCAATTTCTCAGAAATTATTCCAGATATTGAAACTAAATGGTTAATAAGCGCTACCTTTGGCAAAAACGATGATTATATCATCCTCGCCTTTGACAAAGAACTATATGTATATGATCTTACCAAAGAAAAAATAACAGCTACGTATACTTTCACTGAAAGACGAGGAATAACACGAGTTATACTCACCAAAGATGAAAAACGAATCCTCGTTGCCACCTATGATAATATTAATCATAATGATATTTATATCTTGGAAAATCCACTGGTAAAAAAAGATATCGATGAATCTGAAAGAGTAACATTTATACGCAAAGAAAAAGATGCATGGTTATCTGAGCAAGATGAAGAAAAACAATTTAAAATAGTTATTGGAGGAATCGGAGGAATAAAAATACCTATAGAGAAATGTTGGTTTATATAAGCTAGACATTAGAATTTATTTTTAGCTTATTCAAGTAAATATAGTTGTAAGTTTCTTAATCTTGGACGAACACAAGAAACTTACAGCTATTTTTTTTATAAATATTTGGAATATATATCCCTTCGACAAGCTCAGGACAGGCTTCGATACAATTTTTCCTATGGAAAAATCACCCAGGACGAACGGAGGGGAAGAACTAACCTTGTATCTTTTTGCATTACTCTTCCCGTACCAAATTATTCCTGGTTCCAAGTCAAAATAAATCAAAAAAGATTAACCAATTACAAAAACTATTTTTTAAATTAAGCATATTAAAATCTTTAGATAACTTAAAAAAAGTCTCTCCTCCCGTGGTCCCTGAGTGATGCGAAGCATTGTAACGAAGGGTGATGTTTCCTTATAAAAAAATTATTGGAAAATTTTTTCGCTACTTATAAAAGGATTTACAACCCTTCGTTACAATTTTGCTAAAAGCAAAGTTTACTCAGGGAAACGGAGGAGAGACCCTTGCTAGATGTAAACCACATAAATTGTGTATAATGGATAGCCCGAACGAAAGAGAAGGTTTTAACTATATCAGAAAAAAAATAAAACTTCCCTTACTTCAAATTAAAATTATAAAGACTTCACACAAAAAAAGGGTCGGCAAGAAAAAACTTGCTGGCCCTTTACCCCTATGAACAATAAACGTTTTTATTTCTACTTAGCCCGATGCTATGAAAAATCTAATCGTTATTAACTTGTTCTTCGGCAGATTTTCTCAAAAATGTTGGAATATCAAGATCATTAAGGTTAATAATTTCTGCCATTTTTTTCTCTTGCTGCTTAACCTCTTGTCCTTCTGATTTCATCTCAACATTTTCTTGTATCTCTTGGCAAGACTTTTGCGAAGCAATTATATCATCTTCTTTTTTCTCTTCATCAGCAACCACGTATAGATCATCTTTTTCATCCATATCTGATTCATCCAAAATAGTTGCCGAAACCTGGATATCTTGTGCCGTTTCTTCTGCAACTTTTGCATTTTCAAACCCGGTTGCTATGATCGTCACCGTTACTTCTTCATCCATTGCTTCATCAATCACGGAACCCAAGATAATATTTGCATCATCTTCTGCTTGTTCATAAATAATTGATGCTGCTTCACTAATTTCATGCAATCCAAGATTTTTGCCGCCCGTTATGTTCAGCAATACGCCACGCGCTCCTTGTATACTCATATTTTCAAGCAGTGGCGATGAGATTGCTTGCAATGCTGCCTCGGCCGCCCGCTCTTGGCCTGTTGCAGTTCCTGATCCCATAACGGCCATACCCATATCTTTCATGATGGTTCTTACATCTGCAAAATCAACATTCATGTGTCCAGGATAGGTAATAATTTCTGAGATTCCTTTTACTGATTGGCTCAACACGTTATTGATCATGGCAAAGGCATCAATCATGGAAACATTTTTGTCGGTTACTTCAAGTAGTTTTTGATTCGGAATCACCAGAAGCGTATCTACTTCTTTTTTCAGTTGCTCAATAGTTGCCTCTGCAACACGCGCACGTTTTTTCCCTTCAAAAGAAAATGGCTTTGTCACAACAGCGATAGAAAGAATGCCTTGCTCTTTAAGTGCACGCGCAACCACTGGAAGGGCACCAGAACCAGTACCACCGCCCATGCCTGCAGCTAAAAAGACAATATCTGCGCCTTCCAATACATCCATCAATTTATCCAAGTCTTCTTCTGCAGCTCGTTTTCCAAGTTCCGGATTTGCACCTGTTCCCATTCCTTTGGCTGACTTTACTCCAAGCTGTATTTTGCTTGTTGATTTTGAAATATTAAGGGCCTGGGCATCAGTATTTGCCACAATGCACTCTATTCCTTGTAATCCAGATTCTATAATGCTATTGATAGTATTTCCCCCAGCTCCCCCTACACCGACAACCTTAATTGAAACAACAGGCTCTGTATTGTTTTCTTGTGGAACTTGTTCAAATTCAATCATTAGAGTTCTCCTTTTTTAACGCATCTTAAAAGAAATCAGAAACCCACGATTTCATTCGTAAAAAAATGCGTTTAACAATCGGTCCAGAAATTGTGTTTATTTTTTCCTTCTTTTGTTTTAATGCATATAATAACATCCCATATCCTGTTGCATAAATAGGGCTATCTAGAGATTCTGAAATACCAAATTGTAATCGTGGTGGCCCTATTCTAACAGGATACCCAAAAATCATCTCCGCCAAATCCTGCATCCCATTTAAAAGCGAGCCCCCACCTGTTATGACAAAACCTGACGTAACAAATGTTCGTAGGTTTCTTCGTGTAATTTCTTCATGCACTATGGATAAAAGCTCTTCTGCCCTTGGTTGAATAATTGAAACAAGATCTGACAAACGAACAAACCGCTTGCTTGTACCATATACCTCTTCAATCTCAATTAATTGATCTTCAAAGATTAATGATGAACAAGCAAGGCCGTGGTCCTTTTTAATACGTTCAGCATCCTCTAATGTTGTTCGCAACCCAACTGCTATATCATTGGTAAAATGGTTGCCCGCAACCGGTAATACCATCGTATGTCTAATACTTCCATTTTGATATAACGCAAGATCTGCGGTTCCACCTCCAATATCTATAACCCCAACCCCCAATTGCATTTCATCTTTACTTAATACGGCGACGGCAGATGCAAGTTGCTCTAATATAATATCGGCAACTTTTACTCCTGCCATTTCGCAACACTTTACCAAATTTTGCACAGACGTTATTGCGCCGGTTATGATATGCGCTTGCACTTCAAGTCGTATACCATGCATACCCACCGGATCATGCAATCTGTCCCCACCGTCTATAACAAAATATTGTGGTAATACGTGTAAAACTTGCTGCCCCTCTGCAAACGGAAAAGCCTTTGCAGCATCTAATGCATTTACAACATCCGTTGGCTTTACCTGACCATTCTTAATAGGCACAGCGCCACTTGAATTAACTGATTTAATATGACCACCAGAGATACCGACACATGCTGACTCAATTGTATGGCCAGACATTATTTCAGCCTCTTTGACAGCATTTTTTATTGATTTTACCGTTCTGGCAATATCAACAACCACACCTTTTTTCAGTCCATCAGATGGCGCCTTGCCAACTCCAATGATTTCAATATGATCATTATCTAGCTGAGCAGCAACTAAAACACATATTTTCGTCGTCCCTATATCAATCGACGTTATAATTCTATCAGCAAAAACCTTAGCCATCACCTCCCCCTAACGCTTTAAATAGCACGATTTGATCTTTAAATCTTACATCGGCAATCCACCTTTCCATACGCCTACAAGAAAAATATCCTTTTGATTTTAATTCTGTTTTTAGCTTTGAACATGCAGACAACAACATGTTGTTCGGCACACACTCATCATTAAAAATAATGGCAAATTTTCCATTGTGCTTATCTAACAACCAGCTCTTTGTTTCCCGCTCCCACACCACATCATAAGTATCAAAACACCGATGAGGCAATTTTTTAAGCATAACAGCAAAGCTCTCTGGCACCTTTTTATGCGAAACCACGTCTTTACATTGTAACCCCTTAATTTCAATAGCAGGGCACAGAGCAGTACCCTCAGCAGAAAATAAATCCTTGGTAAGTAACATGCCATCTGGCGATATCACATAATCTTTATTGATGACAAAGGTTGGTTTGACAGAAGAAACAGAAACCTTCAGAATCCCATCCGCAGAGCGGAAGGTCTTTATGTCCTCAATAACAGGAAACTGTTTTTGTAGACATACAATAATCTGAGGCAAAGAAAAACCCTGCATATGTTTATTGTTATGTACAAATGTTATAATATCATTTGCATGAGATGCAGAAATACTTTTGTCGATCGCAAAAGAAAAACCATCAATATGCAAAACATACGCGGTAAACCTTTGTATCGCAAAAGAACATAAGACGACTGTAGCTATAAGCAATATAATTGTCTTGCCCCTAAAAATCCTCATCTCTTATCCCCCTATGCACAAAAAGATGCAGATTACCTATATAACTGTTTCATTATTTTAATAACCTTTTTTGTTCAAAATAGTCAATAAATTAGTTAAATTATCATTAAAACTCTGTATTAAATACCTAAGTTGTGACCTTTAAAGCTTTGGTTATGATCTTTGAAATTTGTAAAAAAGTGGCTCCCGTAGGATAATCTCCAGAAAGATTTAATAAACAAAAAACTGGAGAAGCTATGGAAGCCAA
>Ga0180433_10002120_pt1 | contig 31536 bp, 32 predicted proteins | sample SS_ome_8_FD_132980 | JGI IMG/M metagenome (GOLD analysis project Ga0180433, IMG submission 132980) | Hypersaline lake sediment archaeal communities from the Salton Sea, California, USA - SS_1_D_1 metaG | ecosystem: Environmental > Aquatic > Non-marine Saline and Alkaline > Hypersaline >...
AGAAACTTTTATATGAAACAAACAAATTAAACAAGATATTAAAAAATAAGGGCGGAGGAGAAAAATGGTTAAAAAAGACATGAATAATGAAATAATGATAAAAGTATTAGGTATGTCTTTTATAATTGGCATAGTAATAGCTATATTAATAGGGATATATCAAGGCTGGTCTATAGAACAAGAAACAAATTTTATAGAGGGAGATCCTCTCGGTGGATGGATTGCATGGATTCTTGTAATCATTGGAGTCATTGTAGGTCTTCTTGCAATCGCAGGTAGAGGAACAATTACAAAAGATGAAACACCCAGTTTTTTAATGGCGGGTATTGCCCTCGTTGTAATGTATGGTGTTTTCAAAGGTATTACAATTGACCCATGGTTAGGATCACTACTTTGGGGAATTTCAGAAGCACTAGCTATATTTGTTGCACCAACTGTTATAATACTTGCAATTAAAGCAATATATGATATGGGAAAAGACGTATAAAATAAATAAAATCTTTTTCTTTATTTCAGAAAATACCAAAACAGTAGAAAAACAATTCCAATTATGACAAAGATAATCCATAGTATGTAAAAAATTTTAATTCTAAAAAGCCATTTTGCTTTTTTTTCAGGTGTATCAAAAAAACGACCAACTACTGGATCATCTTCTAAATTAGACATGATAATTACCTAATCTTTCTCAAGAATGGCTTTTATTCTTTTTCTTCTAAAGAAATCTTCTCTTTCTCTTTCTTCAAGTTGCATCTCTATGTATTTTCTAGTTGATTTAAGCTTTGGAATTAAATTATTTTCAAGAACATTTACTCTTCTTTTTGTTTTTTCTATCTCAACTGATAAAGAATGTACACTACTTTCTAAATCAGAAAGCTCTACTAGCGTAAAAATCAAATCTTTGAATTTTTTTTGCGCATCATCAAACTTTGCAGATGTTTCTAAAAAGCCATATTTAAACGTAAAATCTTTTTTCAAATTATTAGTATTAACTTTAGGAATTTTTACACCCATTATATTATCTTTTTCAAGCTCTATTTCACCAATATCATCTGTCAAATAAGATAATTCCTCTACCCTATCTTCTCCTATTATCATTTGCGCTTGTATAAGAGAAGAAAAAGCAATCTTGCTATCATCATTTACTTTTTGATGTAGTTCTTTTCTTTTATCAATTATTTTAAAAAATTTTTCAACTAGCGCGTCTCTTTTTTCCTCTAGAAGCTTATGTCCTTTTTCAGCTAACTCTAATTTTTTCCGTATTTCAAGTAGTGCCATTCTAGTAGGCTTTACACCTTCCATTACTTGTTCAGCCATTTTAATTACTCTTTTCTTTTTTTGTATAATATTTTTCTATGTACTTTTCATCAATCTTCTTTAGTTCAGATTCAGGTAAAATAGATAATAAGTCCCAACCAATGCTTAATGTCTTTTCAATACTTCTGTTTTCATTTTGATCTTGTGTTACAAATTTTTCTTCAAACTCATTTGCAAACTGCAGATATTTTTTATCTCTTTCAGATAATGCTTCTTCACCAACAATTGCTACTAAATCTCTTAAATCTATACCTTCTGCATATGCTGCATAAAGCTGGTTGCTAACCCCTGCATGATCTGCACGTGTCCTTCCTTCACCTATTCCCCTATCCATTAGTCTAGATAAAGAAGGAAGTACTGAAACTGGCGGATATATATCTTTTTTATCAAGACTACGCTCTAAAACAATTTGTCCTTCTGTGATATAACCTGTAAGATCAGGTATGGGATGTGTGATATCATCATCGGGCATTGTAAGCATTGGAATTTGTGTGATTGATCCTTTTTTACCATGGATTCTACCGGCTCTCTCGTATATTGTTGCAAGATCAGTATACATATATCCAGGATAACCACGTCTACCCGGTACTTCTTCTCGTGCTGCTGCAATTTCTCTTAGAGCTTCCGCATAGTTTGTTAAATCGGTCAGAACAACTAAAACATGCATGTCAAGATCAAATGCTAAATATTCTGCACAAGTAAGAGCCATACGTGGTAAAATCACTCTTTCTATTGTCGGGTCATCAGCTAGATTCAAAAACATTACAGTACGCTCAAGTGCCCCTGTGTTTTCAAAATCTCGAATAAAAAGATTTGCTTCTTCAAACGTTATACCCATTGCACAGAATACAACAGCAAATTTTCCTTTTTTTCCAAGAACCTTTGCTTGTCTTGCGATTTGTGCGGCTAATTCATTATGAGGAAGACCTGATCCTGAAAAAATCGGGAGTTTTTGACCACGAACAAGAGTGTTCAATCCATCAATTGTGGAAATACCTGTTTGAATAAACTCACGAGGATATTCTCTTGAGTATGGGTTTATTGGATTTCCATTTATATCTCTTCTTTCGTCAGGTATAATTTGCGGGGCATTATCAATAGGATTTCCAGTTCCATCAAAAACTCGTCCTAAAATATCTTTTGATACACCAAGTTTCATTGTTTCTCCAATGAAACGTGCAGAGGTTTTATCTGTATCGATTCCTTTTGTTCCTTCAAATACCTGCACTACAGCTTTGTCAAGATAAGCTTCTAACACTTGCCCAGTTCTTTCTTCACCATCCGATGTTTTAATTTTTACTATTTCATTAAATGCGACATCTTTAATTCCTTCAACAATCATCAGAGGCCCTGCAACTTCAGAAACTGTAGTATATTCTACATCTTTTTTACCCATCTATTTAACCCCCTTAATAAGATCATTTATCTCCTTTTCAAGGCCATCTTCGATTTTTTTGAATCTTTTTTCAAATTCTTCATTTGGAATAGTTTTAAGTCTTGCGATATTTTCTCTTGATTTCAAAGATATTATATCATCTATATGAACGCCTTCTGATACAGCTTTTTGTATTTCATCACTATATTTTAGCATCATTCTAAGCATCTCATATTGTTTTTTATCAGGACAAAATGTATCTACATCATGAAAAGCACTTTGTTGTAAGAAATCTTCTCTTATCATTTTTGCACTTTCAAGAGTTGTTCTTTCTTTTGGTGGTAATGCATCAGGCCCTACTAATTTTACAATTTCTTGAAGCTCTGCCTCTTTTTGAAGAAGAGCCATAGCTTTGTTTCTAATTTTAAGCCAATCTCCACCAGCATGTTCATTCCACCAGTTTTTTATTTCTTTTAGATAAAGTGAATATGATTTAAGCCAATTGATAGATGGAAAATGTCTTCTATCTGCCAAATCTGAATCAAGTGCCCAAAAGACTTTTACGATACGAAGCGTGTTTTGTGCAACTGGTTCTGAAAAATCTCCACCTGGAGGTGACACAGCACCCATTACAGATACTGATCCTTCTTTTTCTTTTGAGCCAAGAAGTTTAGCTCGGCCAGCTCTTTCATAGAACTCAGCTAGTCTTGATGCAAGATAAGCTGGATACCCTTCTTCACCTGGCATTTCTTCAAGTCTTCCGGAAATTTCCCTCATTGCTTCAGCAAGACGACTTGTACTATCTGCCATAAGTGCAACGTCATATCCCATATCGCGATAATATTCTGCAATTGTAATACCTGTATAAACACTAGCGTCACGTGCTGCAACTGGCATGTTTGATGTATTTGCAATAAGTACAGTACGTTCCATTAATGGTTTACCCGTTTTTGGATCTTTTAGTTCTGGAAATTCACGTAAAACATCAGTCATTTCATTTCCACGTTCACCGCAACCCACATATACAACAACTTTTGCATCACTCCATTTAGCTAGTTGGTGTAATGTTACTGTGTTATGGAGAAACATTGGTGCAAAACCACCAATAAAATTATGATGAGTTGGAACTGTTATATCATACACATCTGTATTTTTTTCTATTCTTTCGATACTTATAATTTTATCATAAAAAATTTCGTTCAAATTTTCTGACATCTCGTTTATTATTCCATTACCAGAAAATGAACAAAATGTTTGAAAAGTTTCTATGCCCATATGTTCTTGATTACCCATGCCAAAGTAATTAGAAGTGTTTACACCAACAAATTCTAATTCAGAATGAGGCCGTCCCATTTCACTGTATGCATTTTCAAGGAACTTTGCAGAGACAGGAACAATATCAATAGCACTATAGCACTTTTTGCCATCATATATATATTCCTTAATTTTTTCAAATTTCTTTGTATCTTTTCTACAACATTCATAGAATTTGGTAATCTCTTTTTTCCCACGAATAAAAACTCTGTAATATGGTCGATTATTTACCATTTTTCCCCTAAGTGAATACAATATCCCTAATCGAAGAAGCAGATATGAAAGATGTATCTGCATTTGTTGGCTGGCTGTTGTAAGTTCTAGTTCATTTCCTCTAAGTGTTACATGCCCATCACAGTCAAAATATGCACTTAGAAAGTGATATGCAACTTTATTTGGTGATTTTAATATTGCTGATGGGACAGTGCAATTTCTGGCTTTTTTCTTGATTGGTACTCCAATTGATTTTAGTAATTTAACGACAATCTTACTGTTAATCCTTGAATATTTCACATTCTTTTCTATACCCTCAATTGGATTCAGGTGAAATAAATCAAAAACGATTTTATTGAATCTTTTACGTAAATTATCATCATTATTGTGAAAAAAGATACCACCATGTTTTTTAATGCTCCCATCACCAATGATATAACCTAAAAATTCTGCAAATGCATCGTTGATTTTTTCTGGAATGCGAATAGGAATGCCGTTTGTTTGCCCTTTGATAACATTATAAGATATTCCCAGGTTTAAAAACTCTGTAAGTTTATCCATAAAATGAACAGTTGGTTTACATTTTCCTAAATAGTATCCTATTAAAACATCATAGCTAACATCCAATTTTTTTGCTAATTCTTTTTTTGTCTTAGTTTTTTTTGCTGCTTCTTCAATCAGTATCGGGACTTTTTTTAAGATAAATTTATCAGCTATTCTTTCGTCTTTAAATATTTTTGATACATCGATATGTTGGATTTTTCCTTTAAAATCTATTTTTCTTGGCATTAAAAGAAAATCCCCAACAGATAGCTCTTGTGCTTCCTTTTCTTTAATTTGTAGGTTGGCAAGTACTGTCATTAATTTATGCACAGGAGTTATTTTTGCAACACGACCAGTTCTGGTTGTTATCTTGTAAATACAGCTTGTTTTTCCTTTATAGACAGCATTTGCTTTTCCATTCGTTAGATTTTTCCCATTATATGAAAATACAGGTATATTTTCATCTAAATGAGTATATGATTCATTATCATTATCAACATGTTTACCTTTGATTTTGTAAGTGTCATAGATTTCTTTCATGGTTGAGATAGTACCATCTGATAGTTGAATTGGAGTATCTGGTGTTACACATTTACCTGTCCCAAAACCACCTGGAATCGCAGCTGTTCCACCTTTTGCAATTGGGAAAAAAGTATCAATTACTCTTTGACCTGTGACAAGCGGTAGTGTAGGGTCCTGTTTTTTACTTACAGGTCGAGGTTTTCTAACAGGCCATTTTTGTAGCATTTGAAGTTTTGTTTCAGATTCTTTTGTTTTAACAGTTGCAATATCTTCTTCTATTGTATATTTACCAGGCTCTTTGATATCCTTGATTTCACCTGATATAGTTGGAGGAACAATTATTTTATGAGTTATAATAGATGTTTCTTTAACTTCACCTATAACATCACATGGTTTTACCATATCGCCTTTTTTTACAGTTGGGTTAAAATCCCATTTCTTTTTACGATCAAGTGCAGGTGCTTCTACACCTCGCTCTATGAAATCACCTGTTTTATCTTTTATATCTGGAAGCGGTCTTTGTATTCCATCATAGATATTTGTGATAAGACCAGGACCTAGTTCAACAGATAAAGGGTCGCCTGTTGAGATTACTTTTTCACCAGGTTTTAATCCGTTTGTATCTTCATATACCTGAATTATTGCATTATCTTCTTTGAGTCTAATGATTTCTCCTATGAGATTTTCCTCTCCGACTCTAACAACATCATACATTTTTGCCCCACGCAGGCCATCAGCTTCAATTACTGGGCCGGAGATACGTACAATTCTTCCTTTCTTTTGTTTTTCAGTCATTAATTTTTCCTCCAAATTTATTTTAAGTTTCTTTATTAACTTCAATTCCAACTGCTTTTTTTATTAGATATGAAACATAATCCAAATGATCTTTTTTGTGACCTTTTTTATCAGGAATTTCAACAATTATTGGAACTGCATTTCTAATTCTAAAATCTTTTAGATATTTACCAAGATCCTCTGCAATTTTTTCTGTTATAAAAAGTACTCCTATATCATCTAAATCCTTTATTTCATTCCAAAGATGCATTAGGTTTTCCTCAGCTATATATACATTTTTTATACCTGCAAGTCTAAAACCTGTTGCAGTGTCTCTGTCGCATAACGCGGCTATTTTCAATTTTGCACCTCTGTGATAAGAATTTCTTTAATCAAATCTGAACTTATGTTTTCTGAAATACCCTTAGCAATGGCTTTTAGGTTTCTTATTTCAAATTCTTTAGAAACAATAAATCGTATTGTAGGGCCAATTGTAATATAGTTTTCTTGAGAAATTTCTTTTATATGTTTTAAATATAATTTATCTATTGCATCTTCAAGTACCTGAGCAGATTGTTCTTTGTTGTATTTCTCAATTGAGTCCTTTAAAATATTATAGTATGAAGTTCCTTCTAAACTTGAAATAGCTTGAGATACTGAATCGCTATCAGCTATTTCTTCAAACTTCCATTTAGCTATTTCTAACCCTTCACCAAGGAATAAACTCATACACTGTTCTTTTTTATAATCCATCTGTTTTGCACGTAAAATATTTTTAACGTTATTTGAGTCAATAAAAAGTTGTATGAATCTTTTTTTACCAAGTTCACATTTATATGGTACTTTTACATTTTTAAATTTCTCTATATAATATTTATCAATTATATAATCTAACTTTAAAAAATCAATTTCATCTTGCGAGATTGTGTTTTTGATTTTGTCTGAAAATCCATATAACAAAAGAATCTCTGACATGTCTTCTTTAGAAGCATCTTTAATTTCTGAAAGAAGTCTTTTGTTATGTTTGAATCTGATTTTTTTGATGTTATCTTCGTTTACATAATTATTTACAAGTTTATTTTTAAGTTCTTTTTTAATAATATAAAAATCATTTTTTTCAAGATAACAGTCAAAGAAGATATTCATCTTTTTTGAACTGTCATTTCTCATCATCTGAATCGTTTTATCTAGATTTTTCTCAAGTGATTCTTGGATTTCTTTTGTTGTATCACCTTCTAGATTAAAGTCCTTTGATGAATTCAAGGTTTCTTTGAAAGAGTTAAGATTGGTACTTTCGACAAGTGCATTTAACTCTTTTTCTTTAATGTAAGAGTTTCCTATTGTTTCATATTTAGCGTTTGGATATACAAATTTTACATAGGAGGAAAAAGGTCTTGAAATTACTATTATAGCACCTACTATTATAGCTATTACTAATACAAAGAATGTAAGATTAGTAGGGTCTAATATTATTTCAAACAAGTATATCCACACCTATTACCTATGAAAAAAGCACCTTTCCTACTTTATTTCTAATTTCATCTTTCTCTCGTTTTAAGATTCCTTCAAAAGTGTTATCAAGTGTTATTTTTCCATCATTACTTGCTAGAATTATCCCGCCAATTGATTCAACGTTTCCAACGACTTTTAGACCATGTTTTTCAGCAATTTTTTTGTCAGAGCTTCTTGAAGTATATACTTTTATTTCACCTTTTATATTAGTTTTACCTTTTTTGATTAGATTATCTAATATTTTTTCATAATCGTTTCCAGACGTTTTTGATAGCTTTTCTTTTGCTTTGTTAAAACATTTGTCTATTACTTCTTCTCTAGCATTCATCTTCTGTCTGTTTGAATCCTGATTTGATTGTGAAATTAGGATTTTTTTGATGTTATCTGCTTGTTTTTTACCTTGCTCAAGTATCTCTTTTGATTTTTGTTCTGCTTCTTTTTTTGCTTCATCGATTATGATCTTAACTTGTGTATCTACGTCTTTTTTAATCTTCTTGATTTCTTTTTCTGAATCTTTTTTGATTTGATCTATTATCTTTTCAGCTGACATATTCTCGGAACCATATCTTTTATAGCAATCCTAAACCAGTCATCAAAAGTATACCTACTAAAAGACCAAAGATAGCTATTGTTTCTGGCATAACAGTAAATATTATACCTCTAGCTGCAACATCAGGGTTTCTTCCAACAGCACTAATTGATGATGATGCAACCATACCTTGGTTTATAGCAGAAATACCTGTAAGTCCTACTGCAAGACCTATCCATACAGCACCAGCACCCATCAAAGATGTTACTTCTCCTGCGCCTCCAAGTAAACCTGCACCCATCATAAGTAATATAGCTGTCAATAGACCATATACAGATTGAGTCATAGGTAATACCTGTAGAACCAGACATTTACCAAATAAATCTGGTTTTTCAGCAGTTACTGCCACAGCAGATGAACCTGCTAGAGCAAGACCGATTGCTGATGCGATACCTGCAATTCCTATCGCTAGGGCACAACCAAGTATCACAAATTTTGTATTTTCTTGGCTTTCTTCTTCTGTTACTTGTGCAGATACTATGCCTGCAGAAAAAATAAATAACGCTGCAAGAAGCACTGCAAATATTGTTGCTTTTCTCATTTTATTTTTTTCCTCCTTTATTTTTCATCTATTTTTTTAGTGTATTTTCTTTTTATTTTGAAAGGTGTGAATTCTTTTCCACCCCCTTCATAAAATCTATTAAAAAATTCTACATATTGAAGTCTTAAAGAATGAACCCCAGCACCCAGAGCCTGAAGTCCTAGATTTACAACATGTAATATTACAAGTAATATAATCATAACAATTATCAAAATAACAGGTAAAACTCCATCAATTGCTTTTGGTTGAAGCATTTGAGATACAACATTAAATGCAAGGGCCATACCTGCTGTTGCAAGACCTAACGCTAGAAGACGTGCATATGAAAGCCAGTCTCCAACATAGCCGGTTATGTCAAAAAAGCCAATTGGTCCTTTGCCAGCAAACAATTGTATAATCCCTATTATAGTTAAGATACTTGCAATATACATAAGTGTACTAGAAATTTGAAAATCAAGCATGAAATATCCTATGAGCAGTCCTCCTCCAATTTGAAGAGGAATCCAGCAGGATTGCTCTGTTAAAAGTTTTTTATAATTTTTTCTTCTAGCTTCTTGGATTATACCAAGGACTATTCCAACATTAAGATGAATTAAACCAAAAATTAAAGCAATTGTTAGAATTGTCAATGGATCTTTTATAGAATTTAGTGGTAAATTGATACCAAATATTTTTGCTTCATACAAAAGAGCGTTTTCATCACCATAAATAAATCTAGTCACTAAATCTCCAAAGAAGCTATTTGTAAGAAGCCCTACAATTACTGTTGTAAGACCAAGCCATATGCCCATAAACGACCAGCTTCTTATCATATCACTATGTTTTGAAAATTTAAGATAGCCAAATATAGATAAAAAGAAGATAATAGATCCATATCCTGCATCCCCAAGCATAAAACCAAAGAATAAAACAAAAAATATTCCCATGATAATTGTAGGATCTATCTCATTATATTTTGGTAGGGAAAACATGCTTAGTAATCCTTTGAATCCTTCGGCCCAACGAGGTGTTTTTAGATATGTAGGCGGGTTATCAGGATTTTGTGAAGGTGTTTTAAAATTGCATATTGCTCTTTCTTTTGAAATATTATTTATTGATTTTTCTAAAATATTTTCATCTTTTTCTAAGATCCAACCTTTTATTGAATATGTATAATTTGTTTTTGTAAAATTTTTAGATATTTCCTTTCTTGCTCTTTCTATTTGGATTTCTTCTCTTAAAGAAAGAAGTTCATCTAATTGTTTTTTAGATTCTTTTCTTAATTCAGTTATTATGTTTTTCTTTTTTTTGTCTATATCTTTGATGTTCTGTTTTAGAAGTTTTGTTGTTTCGTCAGGTATTCCAGATAAATCATGTAGATTAAATTCATCAAGATTTTCTCTTGTGATCTTTTCTATTTTTTCTTTTTCTGAGATATGGCCGACAATTACTACTGACCATTTTATTTTTTTACCTGAACCAAAGCTTTTTTCATAAATTTCTGTCAAATTTAGTTTTTTAATTTCTTTATTTAATTCATCAAAGTCAGTTGTAATACCTGCTTTTAAAACAAGATATTCTGATTCTTTTATATCTGAAATATCTAAGTCAAATCCATCTAGATATTTAATTTGCTCTAATTGATTTTTTATATTTTCTTCTTCTTCATTTAATTTATCCAGTTCTTCTTTTTTTTCTATAATTTTTTTTTCTATTTCATCAAGGATTCCTTCGGAATAAGAATACAATTCGTCAATACTAAGATCTTCAATTTGTTTTATTTTAGGTAAGTCAGGATTTAAAATTGCTTTTACTCCACCTTTTTTTGGTGTTACCTGTCTAAGTATATCTATAAGTCTTGATAGCCTTAGTTCATAATTAGCTAATGTTTCTGCTTCAGGATGACTAGTTCCTCTTTCAAAATCACCTTCGGGTTCTTCTTTAGATATATCAATAATTTGCATCAATCCTTTTTCATGGAGATCTCTAACTACCTCTTCTAAATAGTCTTGATGAACAATTATTGAAACTTTTTTCATTGAAGCAGGAAAAAGTATTTTTTTACCCCCTCTTTTGTATTTCCTGGATTATTAAATCTACTGCTTTTGATATGTTTTTATCTGATTGTTTTTTGATTTCTCTTATTTCTTTTTCAGTTTGTTTTTTAATTTTTTTTATTTCTTCTTCTGCTTCTTTTTTTGCTGTATCTTTTTGTTTTTCTATCTTAGTTTCTGTTTTTTTTATTATTTTTTGTATTTCTTTTTCTGAATCTTGTTTTGCCTTTTCTATTGATCTTTCTGATTCTTTTTTTGTAGATTCTATTTTTTTAATTGCTTTTTTTTCTGCTTCTGTTATGTCTTTTATTGAATTAGATACCATCTGTTTTACCCGTATTCATAAGTTATTTATTAGTGTTTTTATAAGATATATAAAAAAATAATTAATAAGTATATTAAATAAAGTTAGTTATAAAATTAATTTCGTTTTACTACAAAGAAAATATAGGGTTCTTGGGTAAAAATATAATACCTCTAAATATTTGACCTGTAACTGTTTTTTCAACAGGAATTGTGTTATAATATGATGCTCTTGCGGTTATACTTATTTTTCCAAACCCAATAAAACCATTTATTTCAATATTAAAAATCTCCTCTGGATCTAAGTTTATGTTTTCTCTATTTTTACTTATATTAAAGTCTAGAAACCTAAAGCGATTGTTGACAGGCTTAACAGATAAACTGAAATTTATATTGTTTATGACAACATCATCTTTATTTATAACAGCGGCTTTTATAGCTCTAAAACTTAAGCCTCTATCGATAGTAACTTCTAATTTAGATGCAGATGGTGGACTCGGTTCATCAGGGGGAGTACTGTTAATATCTTCTTTTATTATAACTTTAAATTCTTGTGAAAAATCACTTTCTTCCCCAACTTCGTCTTTTGATTTTACCATAATAGCATATGTTCCGTTTTTGCCCCATATATGCGATTCTTCTACAATAGCACCTGAATCATATGGTCCAAGCCAATCACTTTCGTTTCCATCGCCCCAGTAAAACAAATAATAAATCTGATCTCCATCTGGATCTGTTGTTGAGGTTTTATATGTGCATTCTTCTCTTATTTTACCTGATGTTGGACCCTGCAGGGTATCTGGTGCTTCAGGTGGACTGTTTTTATTAAGTATTTCAATGATTAACGGTTCTGACCATATACTTTGGTTGCCATAGATATCTTTTGCTTTGGCTTTGATATTATAACTTCCAGCCTCGTTAAAAATATGTGATACCTTGCATACATCGCCAGAGCCATATGGCCCAACCCATTCACTATTTGTTTCATCATCCCAATCTATAAAATATGAGATAGTATCGTTATCTGGATCAGTTGTGGTAAAATTAAACTCATAATTCATTTCTTCAATACCGTCTGTTGGACCAACTGGTTTTTCAGGTTTATTTGGTAGATCATTTATATTTTTTATATTTATATTTACTATAGCTGAATCGCTTTCCCCGTGATCATTTTCTATTGTGTAAACAAAAGAGTCATATCCAAAATAATTTGGATTTGGTGTATATGATATGTTTTTTATATTATTTTTTATAATCCCGTTTTTTGGTTCTGTTATGTTAGTAATTACTAGATTTGTTCCTTCATCGTTTTCTAAAACATTTATGATATTTTCTAAAGAATCTTCATTAAAATTTGATGTATCATTATTTGCAATAGGTGTTTCTTTTTCTGAATAGCATCCTGTGTGTTGAGCATCATGTTGGTCTTGTGGCCATGAAAGAAATCCATGAGGCCCTTCTAAATCCCAGATATAAACTTTTCCAGATTTCGTAACAAATATCACTTCAAGACATCCATCTTTATCAATGTCTCCGATAGCAGGAGATTGTGAGAGTTCTGTGGAAAATACTTCATTCTCTGACGAGGTATCTTCATCGATTTCTAGGCTCCAAATTAAATCACCATTAGAGTCATATGATAATAATCCTGTAGTACATCCAATTATTATCTCCTGATCACCATCGTCATCTAAGTCAGCAAGAATAGGCGATGTTATGAAACGACCATCACTTTCTCTATCAATTGGGAATCCTGGTAATACTTTCCCTTCTGTATTATATGCATATAATTGAGTATTTGGATACTTTTCGCTACCTGCTATTACTATATCAATTGAATTATCTCCATCAACATCTCCAATAGCCGATGGATAAGTTGTAAAATCTTCAGGCAGCTCAATTGGCCAACCTGGAACGTATGATCCATCTGAGTTAAAAACATGTATTTTTTGATCGTCATCTGTTATTATCTCTAAAAAACCATCATTATCTATATCTCCTAAATTGATTGCATATGTATGGTCATTTATTTCTTTTGGCCATCCATTTTTTACTTTTCCTTCACTATTTAACACAGTTACATATTTTGTGTATTCCTCATTATTATTAGCGTTAAAATATTGGAATACTAACTCTTTTTCAGCATCTTCATCAATATTTCCTACAGATGATATAGAAGAAGTTAATTCAAAATTAGACCATTGGCCAGGCAATTGCTGACCCTTATAATTAAGAACATTTAAAAATATACCTTGATCTTCATCTAGATTTACTCCATAAACCTCAGAACAAATAATTTCTTTATATCCATCGTTGTTAATATCGCTTAAAGATGACATCCAAACATCTAAATTTTTTGGCCAATTATCTAAATAAGAACCATCATGTTTCCATACGTGCAAATTATTTTCTCCATTCCCAATTGAAGAACAGACAATCTCAAGATCCCCATCATTATTTATATCGCCTGCACTTACCTGCGACCACCAACCATCAATAGATTTAGGCCAACCATCTAATAATGATCCATTTTCAGCCCATACATATATTTCTACCTTAGGATCCCCATTTAAATCTTCATTTGTAGCTACAATAATTTCTTGTCTTTTATCACCATCTAAATCAGCTATAACAACTGGAGAATCCACTTTTAACTCTAAAGATTTTGGCCAACCTTCATGTATAGTCTGATTAGATTTATTATAAAAAACTTCTTCAAAATTTGATAAATCATCAATTGTTTTTATTTTATCACTTGATATCGATATTGTTGCAAAACTTGTTGATAGCATTAACATAAATATCATTAAAGATATAAATTTCCCCATACGATCATCTTATATATACTTCAAATAATATTTATTAATCTAAATATTTAAACTTTTCTCATTTTTTCTAAATTGGTGTATTGTTCTATAAAGCTTATATATTTTTATTCATAAATATAGATAAAAATAGAAAATATGATAAAAAATGATGTGATGTAAAATGAAAAGAAAAATAATAACGATAGGGATGATAGGCTTGTTTGTTATGATGGGTGCAGGTGTATCTGGGTTGAATTTGAAGAATTCTGGTGATAAAGTAGTTGATTTTGGAACAACAATCGGTTATGAAAAAATACCTACATTTTGGATTTTTTCGAAACCAGATTTTCATATCGAAATAGAAGATTCAACAAGAACTATAGATGACTGGAGTTCTGGTGATAATATTGAATTTAAAATGTCTGCAGAAATTGGCTCTTATGGAAAATTTTTTAAGGGAGTAGTCGTAGACGTAGGATGTATAGTTAAATTAAATGACGATAATTTCACATCGGATGATAATGTGTTAGAAACTCCTTATGCTAACACTATGACTGGCCATCCGGATTTAAGTATTTTCGTACAAAACACTACTGGTGTGAGACGTGGCGATACTATTTACGTCCAATTTAAATTAAAGGGACAGCTATACTGGCCTGAAGCAAAATTAACTTATGAAGTAGATGAATCAGGCGATGCTAATAATGTAGCAGTTTGTTCGTTTACTGTACAATAATAAAACCAATTTTTTCCTCTTTTTTTCTATTTTTTATATTCCCCAAAATTTATCAGTTTTTCTTTTGATTTCAGTAATTTTTTCTAAAACATCCTTTTCATCAGCATTTAAAACATCTGCTTTTTTAAGCTCTTTAGCATCTTCTGCGGGAATATCTGTATAAAGTATATCATTTCCTTTAATTTGTCTTCCAACTGTCACACCTTCTATAGATATTGCTACTTCTTGACCTTGCATTGCCTCTTCAACTGATTTATTGTCTGATTGAATACCTTTTATTCTACCAACTATTCTTCCATCTTCTTTCAAAAGCTTTGTCCCTGATTTTATACGACCTGCCATCACCCTGACACCTATTACTGCAGGATGGTTCACACGGAAAACATATTCGGGTAAAAATTTGATTTTACCTGGATGAATATAATCTTTTCTTCTTTTCTGTTCAATTTCAGCTTTTTTCTTTACAATCCATTCATCATAGTTTTCCATGATAGTATAGATTACATCTTCATTAAAAACAGTGATTTCTACTTCAGATAATTCTTCTTTTGCCTCAGGAAGAATTTTTACATTAAATGCAAAAATAACCTTATTTAATAGATCATTTGTCGCATCTGCTTCTATTATATCTCTTTTTGATACATTCCCAATTTCTGCTTTTCTAATGTTTATACCTTTGTTTCTTGATTCTTTGATGAGTGCTTCAAGTGAGCCTATTGTATCAGCTTTAATCAAAATTCCTTGTTCATCTAGTTCATAATCAATTTTGGTTTGACTTTTAATTTCTTTGATAAGTTCATCTTTATTGTCTTTTACAACACGAATAGGTGCACCAGGTATAACGTTTTCAAGATCAGGTGATGCTATCTTTATGCCACTTGCGGCATGAACTTCTTTTACTGAATCAAATTTTTCTCTTGGATCACGTATTTCATCTAGTGGTTTTGGTTTTAATAAAGCTCTTATAGTTGTTATTATCGGTTCATTCATGGTTCCAATAATGATTTTGTCATCATTTCTTATTGTGCCATTATAAATTATCGTATCAATTGTTTTACCAAGACCTACTTCTTCTTTTACTTCAAGAACAGTTCCTTTACCAGGGCCTGACTCTATTCTAAGTTGATCTTCTAAAAATCTCTGTGCAAGACCTACGAGTATCATGAGAAGTTCAGGTATACCTTCTCCTGTTTTTGCAGAAATTGGTACAATACCAATTGATTTTCTAAAATCAGATATGTTAAAATATAGATCAGAGCTTAACTTATTTTCAGAAAGATCCCCAATCATTTCATATGTTTTTTCTTCAAAAACATTTTTTACATTAACTCTTTGACTATTTATACGACTTTTTGCTCCACCTTCAACTTTTTGCCATCCAGATATAGCATCGATCTTGTTTGCAGCGATTATAAATGGTGTTTTATATTGTTTTAAGATATTTATAGATTCATATGTTTGAGGTTTGAAACCCTCAGTAACATCTACTATAAGGATTGCAATATCAGCAAGTGATCCACCTCTACTTCTAAGAGTTGTAAAAGCATGATGACCTGGAGTATCAATAAATAAAAGACCGGGAAGTGAAAATTTTTTTCCTTTTAAAAGATCACCACAGACTTTGTATATCGAATCAATTGGAATCTCAGTTGCACCAATGTGCTGAGTTATTGCTCCTGCTTCACGCGCTGCAACAGTAGAACCACGTATGTAATCAAGTAGTGATGTCTTTCCATGATCTACGTGTCCTAGAACGCTTACTATGGGCTGTCTGATGTATTTAGAGGAAGAAGTCATATCTTTCACCTTTCGGTGAAAATATTGCTTCCCTTTATAATGTTTATTGATTTTGATTGAATTTATAAATATTTGATATTCTTTTACAAAAAACAATATTTCCAAGTCTGCTTCTTTTTTCAGCAAATTCAGGGTTTTGAGTGATTATTGTTCCATTATCGCTTTTTATCGTATAAGTCCATACAATCATTTTGATCTCTACCTCTTTATTTAGATAGAGATGTGCTAATTATGCTTATAAATCTAAAAAGAGGGTGATTGAAACTATTGATTTAACTAAAATATAGCATACCTGGCTGGTTTACCTTATTTAAATATAGCTATTTTTATTAATACTTTTAATGATCTCTTGTAATTGCTTATATATCATAAAAAACTTAATTTTTTTGTGATTTTTATATGAAATTTAGATGTAAAAAATTTGGATGGAGGTAAAATAACTGAAATGTAGACTTTTACCGAAATTATTAAGTATATGTTTAAACATAAACATAATTATGGCATTCAAAACATTAACAATAAAAGAAAGTGTATACAAAAAATTGTTATTAATGAAAAGAAAAGACGAAAGTTTTAGCGAATTATTTGAAAGATTAAGTAATTCAAATCTAGAAGTGTTAAAGAAAATGAGAGGATGTAATACTTACGAAAACAAAGAAGAAATGCTAAGAGAAATTTATGACAAAAGAAAAGAAAAAAGATATGGGTAATTTAAATGATTATTGTAGACACTGATGTTTTAATTGATATTTTTGATAAAAAATCAGAAAGAGGAGCTCTTGCACTTCAAAAACTTGATAGATCTAAAGAAGATATTGCAATTACATCAATAACTCTCCATGAAATATTATTTGGCCATTATAAATATAACAAGAAAGTAAAAGACATTTTACAAATAAATGCAATTGAATTTAATAAAAAAGATGCTGAACTATCTGCAAAAATAGAATTTGATTTAGAGAAAAAAGGAAAAGTAATTCCAAGAACTGATACAATGATTGCTGCTATTGCTATAAACAGAAAAGCAAAAATTTTTACTTTCAATAATAAACATTTTCAGTATATTAAACAACTGAAATTATTTGATTAAAAATCAAATATATCATAACTTGCAGATTTATTAGGATAAATAATCATTGTTCATCTTTGTGGTATAAATCTAAAAAAATTAATTTATTTTTATCTTTAATATATGCATATGCTAACAGATATGATCCAATATGTTTCTCTCTGGTTCCTTTTCTTGCATATCTCATTGGTTTTCCTATCTTTGGTTGTTCAATAATCTTTTTTATTTGTTTTTTTACTTTTTCTTTTGAGGAGGTATCCTTAATTTTCGATATTGTTTTCAGTAGATCATCAGAATATTCAACCTTTAGCATTTATCAAGTTCCTCTAGGAATTTCTTTGCAGATTTGGACTTGAATTTTCCTTTTTCATAGGATTCCCATGCTTTTTCGACTCTTTGGGCAAATTCTATTTCTTTTCTGAGATCTTTTGCTAGATCAACAATTTTTTTTAGAATAAATTTGTTTTTTTCTTTTATTATGATAAATTCGTCTCCAACTGATATGTCTTTTCTTAGATTACTTGGAATTACGATTTGTCCCTTTGAGCTTATCTTTGTTATTGCGACATCCATGTTATCACATAGTAAGATATGTCTTACATAATTTAAATATTTTTCCATATCTGCAGTTTATAAAAATGTTTTCATTCCTTATAATATATTTTTAGAGGCCATTAAAAGTATTAATTCAACGTAGTATTTTATTAAGAAAAAAGGAAATATGTGGTAATATTTTTATGTGATTTTTTGAAGTAATCTCTTTTTCTTCAATATTCTGTGATTTTTCACATAAATATAGATGGACACCTACATTTTTATAACAAATATCATACACAGTATCTCCATTTGTTGGTGCTTTTTGTCTAGCTGATTCAACGGTATAGGCAAGTATCTCATGTTCACCATACAAATAATTTTCAGATGTACCAAGGTTTCCACCAAGTTTTGGAATAATTGTGTTTGTTCCAGTCCAAAGTGGATATCCACTTATTTCTTCCATGTCTCCCCCAATCGAAATAAACAGATTTTCATGCGGAGCTTTTCCAGTTGTATGATACCATGGATAAAATACAACTTCTGCACCTGAATGATAGGAAAGTGATAGGCTAATCTTAAATGATTCTGCAACTTTTACTACTGCTTGAGTTTCTGTTTCAGAATAAGGAGATGGCCCTCTATAATTACCGCTTGTCTCGATGTCAGTCCATCTGTCACCAAAAATTGATGGAAATAACTCATAGTATTTCCAATCATAGCCAAAATTTCGATTGATATTTACTCCGTGTCTTGAATCAGGATTACAGTTTTTACGATTATTTGCTTCAACACCATCTGGATTTATCATAGGAATCATATAAATTTGCGTGTTATCAATTGCTTCTCTTACTCTATCTTCTGATGGATCTTCATCTATTTGTCCATCTTGATCATTGTCTTTTCCATCGATAGGGTCTTCATTTATGTATCCATCATTGTCATCATCAGTGTTTTCTTTATCATAATTTTCTATCATATGATTTATAAAAAAAATCAACAGTTCAAATGAAATTTTTTCATCGCCATGTATTCCACCTAACAGTAAAACACCAGGTTCATCTTCATCTATATCAACATTATCTGAAATTTTAACAAACCATATATCTCGATTTTCATATGTTTTTCCGTATGATTCAATTTTAATTATCTCAGGATTTTGTTCTTGGAGATTTTCTAATAAATCAGTCATTTCTTGATATGTACAATACTCATGTTCAGAACTGGCTTTTTCAAGAGTAATACCAATTGTTGTTGCGGGTAATAAACAAACGATCAAAGCAAAAAATATTACAAAAATTGTCTTTAAAATGTTAGATTTCATATTAACAGCCGTTAATATATATTTTTTACATGCTTTTAAAATTTACTGGTATAACTATAATTTTTACTAAAAAGTCTTATGCAGTTTTCTTTTTTACAAATAAACTTCTTATGTATAGATTAGCCCAAGAAAATGAAACAGCTGAACCAACTAGATTAGCAACTACTAATCCCCACCAAACTCCACTTAGACCCAAAGAAAAAGTACAACAGAATATTATTGCTAAAATTGGTGATAAAATAATTGTTCTTAGAAGCGTTGCAATTAAGGAATAAAGTCCTTTTCCTGCTCCTTGAAACATAGCTGAAGATGCAATACCTAAAGCAGCACCTGGATAAAACAAACAAGTGATTTTTATGAATAATTCTATATCTTTCCTTAGCTCAGGAAGTCCTTCACCAGTTGTAAAAATTAATGTTATGAAAGGTGCTATGATAAAAATTACAATTGCAATTAAGATTTCAATTATCAAACCAGTTTTTGCTGAAAATAAAAATCCTGTGTTCAACTTATCATATTTTTTTGCCCCATATGCTGCACCTGTTACAGTGATAATTGCTGTTGCAAGACCAAGCAGCGGAAGAACAGCAAGCATCACTACTCTCCAACCTATTGTATAAACTGAGATTCCTGCATCTCCAGCAAGAGCGATATTAATGATAATAATATTTATTACAAGTGTTGTAAATGACATGGACAATTGTTGAACAGATGCTGGAAAACCCACCTTAAAAATATCAACTATTATTTCTTTTTTAAACTTGAAATGTTTTAGTTTAAAATCAACATAAGTATTCTTTTTGAAAAATAGCCAATATATAAGAATAAAGGTAGTAACTGTCATTGATAGAATTGTTGCATAAGCTGCACCAGCTACGCCTAATTTTAATGTATATATGAAAAACGGATCAAGAATTATGTTAATTATCGTACCAAGAACTATTGCATACATAGCTCTTTTTGCATCGCCTTCTCCTCGTAAAATCGCAGTTCCAACGTTTATAAAAAATATTGCAATGCTCCCTGCAAAAATAATTTTACCATATGTAACAGCATATGAAAGAGATTTACCTGCACCAATTATGTTTAGTAAAGGTTCAGAAGAAAAGAACAAAATTACACTAAAAACAAGTGCAATAAGTATGGTAGTAATAATTGAATGTTCGGCAACATTATCAGCACCTTTCTTATCACCAGCACCAATTCTTCTGGAAATTGCTGATGATGCACCTACACCAATTCCAGTAGCTAAAGATATCGCCATCATAAAAAAAGGAAATATTAGACCAATTGCTGCAACACCAAGATCTCCAATACCAGGTACAAAAGAATCTGTAAAAAAACCTTTTCCAATACCAGAAACAAATAAAGTATCTGCAAAGTTATAAACAGTCTGAACTGACATTGCAACAATCATTGGCATTGCAAGTTTTATGATTGCTTTTTTTGGATCTCCAAGAAGTGTTTCCACACCTTTTGTGTTATTGTTGCTGTTAGAAGCATTATTTTTTCCTTTTATATTTTTCACTGCATTTTGGAACAACAATAAAGTTTATTTCAAGTTTATGATATTACATAGCGCGATTTTGGGAGGTAAATTTAAAATGAATGAAACAAAACTTAAGATTGGAGATATTGCACCTGATTTTTGTATGCCTAATCAAGATGAAGAAGATGTTTGTCTAAATAATTATAGAGGTAAAAATGTGATAGTTTATTTTTACCCAAAGGACAATACACCAGGTTGCTCAATTGAAGCAATGACTTTTACAAAATTTAAAGATGAATTCGAAAAAAGCAACACAACAATACTTGGTATAAGTAAAGATAGTTGTGCATCGCATAAGAAATTCATTGAAAACAAGAATCTTAATTTAACATTAATTTCTGATGAAGATAAAGAAATTCAAAAAAAGTATGGTGTATGGCGCATGAAAAAATTCATGGGGCGTGAATCTATGGGCACAGTACGCAGTACTTTTCTAATTGATTCTAGTGGAAAAATTAAGAAGATCTGGGATGGTGTAAAAGTAAAAGGACATGTTGAAGAAGTATTAAATGAAGTAAAAAATCTTTAAATTATAATTTTTTCCTTCCATATTATTTAAATATTAGTTCCTTATTCCGAGTTAATTATGGCGCTTTGGCAAGGTAAAAGCAAAAGAAGTAAAACGGGTCGAAGAATTCGATATAATCGCGGAAAAAGAAAATTTGAAATAGGAAGAGAACCACATCTTACAACAGTAGGTACAACAACCCTAAAAAAAGTCAGAACAAAAGGAAATAACAAAAAAACAAGAGCCAAAACAACTAATGTAGCATATGTTGTAGATCCAAAGAGTAAAAAAACAGAAAAAACAGAGATCGTATCAGTTATTAAAAACGATGCAAATATTCACTACGTTCGAAGAAATATTATAAATAAGGGTGCAATTATTGAAACAAAGAAAGGAAAAGCAAGAGTAACATCAAGACCTGGACAAACAGGTGCAGTTAACGCTGTATTAATAAACGAGTAATTTATTATATTTTTTTGGAGTAAAATATGGTCTCTCGTGGTGAAGACAAATACGTTATTTGGCCTATCTATTTTGATAAATCAGTTTCTAGATTTAATGGAAGAAAGATACCTATAAAACAAGCAATTGAAAAACCTTCTTTAGATTCTATTAATAAAGCTGCAAAATCTCTTGGTCTTAATCCAAAAGTCGAGGAAAATGTATCTTATCCGGGTCGCTATTGGAAAAAAGAAGGTCGCATACTTGTTGATAAAAAGCAATCAAAATCAAAAATCTTAAGACAAATTGCATCCAAATTAGAGTAAAAAAGCCTTTTTTATTAATTATTTGCCTTATTTTTATATATTTATAGAAATATTTATATTCTTATAAGTTAAAACAATTATACATGAAGGGCAATTTATTCAAGAAATACTTAATTATATTACTGTTTTTCTTGTTATTAACCCCAAATATATTCTTAAGTTCAAATAAGGCTTCAGATATAAACCTCGATGATCCAACTGATAAAACATACACAAAACCAAAAGACTATAACGAACTTGTCACGTGGTATCAAAATTTAGAATCAGAGTATCCAGGTTACATAGAAGTTTTCAAAGCAAATGAAATGTATAGCACAGGAAAAATAGCAGGAGGATATGACGATTATTATGTACGAATTACAAACGAAAGCCTTGGTTTTCATAAACCAGAAGTACTTTTCTTAGGAAGTCCTCATGGCGATGAAACAGTGGGAACCATTTCATTATTTTGGTTTACAGATTGGCTAATGAGAAAAGCATTTACAAATGAAGAATGCAACGATTACTCAAAAGAATGGCTAAGATGGCTAATAGATAACAGAGAAATATATTTTGAAGTAAGCCACAATCCATATGGTTTTGACCATAACAAAAGAGAAGATCAACATGGATGGGATCTTAATAGAGAATCAGATTTCAATGGGGCAAGTAGCGCAGGAGGCATATGGGGCAGCTGCTCAGGAAAGACCCTTCATAATTTTATAGATAAACATCAAATAAGAGTTGGTTGTGATTTTCATGGTGGAACTAGAATGCTATTATATCCCTTTTGGGAGGCACATTCATCAGTTAAAGGAACAAGTAAAATCTCAGGAAAATCATATACTTCAGCTCCACCTGATTTTTATTTTTATGACGCAGCAGGATTGAGGCTTGGATCATATATTGGAAATCCCTCAGGTGATGGGAATTTCAATAAAAATAATGTTGGCACAGTAAAAGAATTAATTTGGTATGAAGGACGCGGAGACCTTGCAAGTTGGGGATACGCAGCAGATGTTACTGAAAATCCAAAAGAAGATAAATATGTTGAAGGAAATTATCCTGGAACCGGTGCTTTATGGCTAACACCTGAGATGTCATATACAAAAAATCCATCCCAAAACACCTTTGGCGGCGATGATGAACCTGGTTTTGGATGGGAAATAAGACGTTTTGTTCTGCATCAAACAGATCTTGCTCAGCCTTACACTAGATGGCAGTCTGGAACACAAGAAAACAATTCTTATGCTTCAAAGAACGATGAGCTTTTATTTAGATGGCAAGTAAATGGAAGCCTTGTTGTTGATAATACAAATATACAGTGGGGCACAAATCCTGATCCAATAAATAATCCAGAACATCAAACTACAGAAAATAAAGAAAATGAAGGTAAATACCTTGGTGGTACAGGTTGGGATGATGCTTCAGATGGAAAAACAGATGGCGTCACATATGAAGAAACTATAAAAATAGATGAAACAGGCGATTATTATTTTGTTGCAAAGGCAAAGGTAGATCAAGTCTATGCCGATGTTTTTGAATCTTCTGAATATGGAGATAAATCCTATCTTAGAATTATAAAAGAAAGAACAGATCCAAATTATCGTGAGGAAATACAAGGTACAGATGGGCTAGAATTAATTAATGGACAACTATGGTGGTATAGCCCAATAATACACGTAAAAGTAGTAAATTCTATGGAACCATCTCTATCTTACTCACCAGAATCATATGAGATTGGAAATATAAAGAAAGGAGATAAAGTCTCTACATCCTTTGAAATATGGAATGAGGGTGTTGAAGAACTTGAGTACCAATTAAGTAGTAATGAAGAATGGTTGTTTTTTAATCCAAGTTCAGGTACATCAAATGGTGAACATGATAATATTACAGTTGAAATAGATACAACAGATCTTTCCGATGGTTTATATGAAGGTTGTATTGAAATAGCATCTAATGGAGGAAATAAATTATTTAACGTTTCAATGGAAGTTTTTTCTGATTCAATATTATCAATTAGCCCAGAATCACATGATTTTGGAAAAATCTCTAAAGATAAAAAAATTGAAACAACATTGAAACAACATTTGAAATAAAAAATGAAAAAGAAAACAATCTCGAGTATAGTTTAAGTACTGATGAAGATTGGATTTCTATAACTCCTAAAGAAGGTACTTCTTCAGGTGAAGTAGATATAATAAATATTGAAGTTGACACAACTGGTTTTGATGTTGGACCATACAATGGTGAAGTTTCTATTGAATCAAACGGTGGACACAAAATATTTAGTATAAATCTTGAAATTGTATCAGAACCGGTGTTATCAATAAGCTCTGAATCTCATGATTTTGGAGTGCGTTCAAATAATGAAGTTGTTAGTACGACATTTGAAATATTAAATTCAGGGGAAGGAAATCTTGAATATAGTCTAAATACAAATGATGATTGGATATCAGTTGATCCTAAAGTAGGCGATTCCTCTGGTGAAGCAGATATAATCACAGTTGAAATAAATACATTAGGTCTTTCCGATGGAATGCATACAGGATTAATTACTATCGAGTCAAATGGTGGAGAAGAGACATTTGAAGTTAAAGTTAATGTATCCTCTTTAGCACCACCACCAGATGATGGATATATCAGTATAACTTTTCCTAAAAAATTGTCATTTTCGTGTATTAAAGCAGAGATTAAAAACGCAGATAACGAAACTATTTCAAGACTCAATTGGACTGTTGATGTTACAGGAGGAATTTTTGAAAGGGTAAACAAGACTACAGAAGGTTATATTGAAGCAATTAATTCAAACGAAACAAAAGAAATTTCAACAAAAATTTTCATTTTTGATTTTAAATCAAAAATATTTGGACTTGGAAAGATAAATGTCAAAATAGAATTAACAAATAAAAACGTTAAAACTACGGCATCTAAAGAATGCTTAGTTATCGGACCTATTATCTATTATTGTAAATAAATTATCAAAGATTTAAACAAAAAATATAAATTTAAAATGATACCATATTTATTTAAGCTTGATAGTTTACAACATTTATTATTTAACATTTTTACAAAAATAATACAATTCATGTTAACATATCTCAATAGATAAAATATATCATGTTTAATGTTAACAATATTAAATATTCATAAAATATTGATAGATAATATTTAGCATACAATTATTTTTGTAAATGTCCCAAAAAATCATTAAAAAAATGTAGAACAGAACAAAATTAAAGCAAAAATAAATGCTCTTCTCCTGTAAAATACATTAAAATAGCAAATTAACCTAAAATTAATGCAAAAAGCCTAGAGTTTTAAACTAAAAAATGTGCTTCTAAGCAATTTTTCTAAAAACCAAATAATTTTCATTATTATATTTATCATAATAATATCTATTACTAATATCAAATATTGACAATGAGTAACATAATTTTTAAAAAAGGTTATATATAAGTCTGTATATTTGACATATAATAAATACTAGACTTTAGTTAAGTAAAAGAGGTGTTTTAAATACAGGATAAGGAGAAAGTGGCATATTACATAAGAGTTAGTAGGGAGGAGCAGGCAAAAGGCTACAGTCCAGAAGGTCAAAAATCAACTTTGGACGGTTGGCTTACAGAAAAACCTAACTGGCGTTGGGTAAAAACCTATAAAGATGAAACAAGTGGTAAAGACATCAAAGGAAGGCCAAAATTCCAAGAAATGATAACAGATGCAAAAAATCAATTATTTGATGCAATCTGCACATATGATAATGATAGATTCTCCAGATCAACCAAAGATGTGCTAAATATAATGGATGAATTGCTTTCATATGGAGTTAAACTACACATATACACATTAAGACACATTGATATATACAGCGATCAAGGTAGGTTCATACTTACAAATTTTGCAGCTTTTAGTGAATTTTTTAGAGGTCAACTGGCATCTAAAATCAGGGTTGGAGTTAAACAAAAAATGAAAAATGAGTGGTTTGGACAAGCACCTTATGGATATACCATTGTATCTGATGTTGTTGGAAATAGAAAGAAGAACACAAGACTTGTTGAAAATCCTGAAGAACAAAAAATTCTATCAAAAATGAAAGAGCTAAGAACAGATGGAAAAAGCTACAACGAAATTGCAAAATATTTAAATGAAAACAAGGTAGAAACAAGATATACAAGAAAAGATAAAAAAAGTGATTGGTATTCCACTACTGTTAGGAATATATTGAACCGTAAAGAAGTTGTTATAGATGACAATAAAGAAGAGGATTGAATTTTCTAGATCAGTTAAAGAAAAAGTAATGGATAAATCAGGAAATAAATGTGAAAGATGCAGTATTGATTTTGATGATGATTTTAAAGGTGAGTTACATCATATAAGGCCAATCTTTCTTGGAGGAAAATCCAACTTAGAAAATTGTTCTTTATTATGTAAAAAATGCCATAACGAAGCACCTAATGTTAGAGATGAAAAAGACTTGTTAGTCTACAAATATTTTTTCTTACGTTTTGCTTCTTTTAAGGAGGAAACTCAATATTATAATGTAAATAATAGACTAGAACTATATGGAAAAATAGCAAAAGATATCGCTGAAAAAAAGTTTAATAAGTGATATCTACATTGATAAATATTATCTATCATGCCATATACATTGATATTTATTAGCACGATTCTTAAATTTTAAATTAAATCATAATAAATTAACATTATAGCTTAACAATATTAACAATTAAAGAATCATATTTAAATGATGTAATTTATAAATATTCACAATTACCAATAAATATAGTGGTGCTTGTTAACAAGTATTTGAGAACAATTAGTTTTAATTACTTTTGTTTAAAAGTTAAACAAGTATCTTAATAATGATAAATTTTATAATATTATTCATTAAATCAAACAAAAGCTTTAATAATAGTCAAAAATTTACTGCGAGCAAAGCCAAAATTCATAAAACGAGGGGCAAAAGAGAATGTACATTGTTATTATTGGAGCAGGTGGCATAGGAAAAAGACTAACAGAGTTTGCCTTAAAAGAAGGAAATCATAATGTAATAGTTATAGACAAAGATCAAGCAGCTTGTGAAGAAATTGCAAGAAAATATGATGCAATAGCAATAAACGCAGATGCAACACAAGAAGAAACCTTAGATGAGTCAGAAGTAAAAAAAGCAGACGTTCTTGTAACAACAACAAACGATGATGCAACTAATTTAATGGTTATCAGTCTTGCAAAAAACAAAGGTGTAAAACACCTTGTATCCGTTGTAAACCAAGAGGAAAGTAAACCCATGTACATGGAAAAAGGTGTTAAAATGATTAAAAGTCCAAACATCGTTATGGCAGAGCACCTCTATAAATCAATAAAGCATCCTAATGTTGAAGAATATATGAATGTAGGCGAATATGCTGAAATTTTTAGACTTCCGGTTTCTCAAAACTCAAAACTATCTGGTAAAACAATCAAAAAAGTTGGCCTTCCTAAAAAAAGCTTAATAGTTGCAATAGAGCGGGATCATAAATTCATTATACCAACTGACAATGTTGAATTGTTTTCAGGTGACAAAGTAACAATTCTTTCCCATAAAAACCAAGTTGATAAAGTAGCAGCTTTATTCTCTGAATAAAATGTATGTGACTATTACGTAAATTATAAATAAAACCTCTAATATTCTAACGCTAAGTTTGTCCTAATTTTGAGGAGTTATTATGGAAACAGATAAAGTAACTAAAACTGGAACTACTACACTAGGAATTGTATGCAAAGATGGAGTAATAATTGCAACTGAAACAAGAGCTACTATGGGTAATCTGATAGCTCATAAAGAAACAAAAAAACTCTATAAAATAGATGATCATCTTGCTCTTGCAACAGCAGGTCTAGTTGGAGATCTTCAGACGCTAGCTAGATATCTTACTGCAGAAGCAAACCTATATCGCTTAAAAAGAGATGCAAAAATGCCTGTGAAAAGTGCAGCAACGCTTATGTCAAATATTATGAATCAAAGAAAATTTATGCCCTACTATGTACAATTGGTTCTAGTAGGATTTGATAATGACGGTGGACATGTATACTCCTTAGATGCAGCAGGTGGTGCAATACCTGATAAATACACTTCAGGGGGCTCAGGATCACCTTTTGTTTATGGTGTGCTTGAAGATCACTTTCGAGAAAATATGGATACAGATGATGGAATTGATTTAGCTATTAGAGCAATACACTCAGCAAAAAGCAGGGATTCAGCATCGGGTGGTATGACAAATGTTGCTGTAGTAACAAAAGATGGATTTAAAGAAATCCCTCAGGAAGAAATTAAAACCCGAATGGAAAAAATTAGAAAATAGATAAATTTATTTCTCCATATATAAAAATAATAGAAATTAATCACTTATTTAATGTTTATATTGAAAAGTAATAAAGGTATAAAATGCCAGTAGACGACGTTTTAAGAGAAATTAGAGGAAAAGTAAGGGCTGTTATTCCCCCAAGCATAGATGTTTCAGATGTAGAGTTTGAAGGGGCTTTAGTTGTAATTTACACAAAGCATCCCGATAAATTCGCTAAAAACGATGATTTAATAAAACAACTTGCTAAAATGCTTCAGAAAAGAATAGCTATACGTCCTGATCAATCTGTAATAACCGACACTGAAACAGCAGAGAAAAAAATTAAAAGCATAATACCAAAAGAAGCCGAAATTACAAATATTTACTTTTTACCAGATAGCGGAGAAGTAACAATTGAAGCGATGAAACCAGGCGTTGCAATTGGAAAACAAGGTGTACTATTAAATGAGATTAGGAAAAAGATCAATTGGTCGCCAAAAATCGTAAGAACTCCGCCTATTCAATCAAAAACAGTGAAAGATATACGACATTATCTTAGATCTATGAGCGAAGAGAGAAAAGAAGTTTTAAGAAAGATAGGTCGTAGACTTCACAGAGGTGTTTCAGATGGAGAAAAGTTTGTAAGAGTAACATCTCTTGGTGGTTTTCGCCAGGTCGGTAGATCATGTGCATTACTTCATACTCCAGATAGTAAGATTATGATTGATTGCGGTGTAGATGTTTCGTCTACAAATTCAACACCATATCTGCATCTACCTGAGGTTTTACCTATAGAAAAAATCGATGCAGTTGTTGTAACTCACGCTCATCTTGATCATTCAGGTTTGGTTCCACTACTTTACAAGTATGGTTTTGAGGGACCTACATATTGTACACCACCAACCCGTGATATGAGCACCCTTCTTCAAATGGATTATCTTAAAGTCGCTGCAGCTGATGCAAAAAAGATTCCTTATTCATCCGAAGATATTCGCGAAATGATTAAACATTGCATCACAATGGATTACGGAGATACAACAGATATCACACCAGATATTAGACTTACTTTTCATAATGCAGGGCATATCCTTGGTTCTGCAATCGCACATTTTCATGTTGGTGAAGGTCTATATAACATTGCATTTAGTGGAGATATAAAATACGAAAGAACATGGCTTTTTAATCCAGCTGTTAATCGTTTTCCAAGACTTGAAGCGATTTTTGTTGAGGCTACATATGGTGGAAGAGATGATTTTCAACCAAGTAGAAGTGAAGCAACAGAGAAACTTAGCGATATTATTCAAAGAACAATTAAAAAGAAAGGAAAACTTTTAATTCCTGTTTTTTCAGTTGGACGTAGTCAGGAAGTAATGATTGTTCTTGAAAATCTTGTTAGAATGAAAAAAATACCTAAAGTATCGGTTTATCTAGATGGAATGATCTGGGAAGCAACAGCCATACATACTGCTTATCCAGAATATTTAAATAATAAACTCAGAGCGCAAATTTTCCAACAAGGTAAAAATCCATTATTATCCGATATTTTTAAAAGAGTTGACAGTCATGAGATGAGGCAAAAAATAATAAATGATCACCAAAAATCATGTGTGGTTCTAGCAACAAGTGGTATGATGAATGGTGGCCCAGTCATGGAATATTTCAAAGATTGGGCTCAAAATAAAGAAGATACAATTGCTTTTGTTGGTTATCAGGCAGAAGGAACTCTTGGTAAAAGAATTCAAAAAGGATGGAAAGAAATACCACTTAATACGGGTGGAGATGTTGTAAACATAAAAATGAATATGAATGTTGAAACTGTTGATGGATTCTCAGGTCACAGTGATAGGAGACAGTTATTAAACTTTATAAACAACATGTCACCTCGCCCAGAAAAAATACTTTTTGGACATGGTGAAGAATCAAAATGTTTAGATATATCAAGTGCCGTTCATAAAAGATATAATATTAGTACTAATGCAATGCAAAATTTAGAAACAGTTAGATTCAAATAATTTTATTGATTTTCAGTTTTTTTGCTTTCAGTCTTTTTCCCATTTAATGGCTGTGCTATTTCCCACATATTATTGAACCTTTCATCAAGAAGTTGAATTTCATCAACATCCACATAAGCTGTCCCGACATATGAATGTTCGTCATTTCCTTCATGTAGTATTTTTATTCCATTAACAGCAATTTCTTTACCATACACATAGTTACGCATTGTACCTGCTACATCTTCATTAAAATATTTAATTTCTAGTTTGTCTTTATATGAATCACTAAGTTTTTTAATTTCATCCATATGATTTTTATTGTCAACAATTAATTGTATTTTAGTATCAAGCTCCAAAAACTTTTTGAAATAATTGATAAAAGGCTCTTTGAAGAATCGCTCTCCACCTACTTGTAACTTTATTTCATTGTTTTTTTCAATACAATTATTAAGCATACTATAAAGAATCCATTTACCATTGTATTGGAGAGTTACATTTCCATTTCTTTTAATTTTTATGCCATATTTTTCAAAGTTGGTTCTATAAAATCTATCATATTCTTCTAATCTAGTTTCAATGATTTTATATGTATCTTCTGCAATGAATTTTCTTAAATCATTCTTTATATCTTCCCAAATAACCCTTGGATGAACAGGTAAATAACTTTCTCTTCCAAAATCTTGATCAGATTCATTTGAAAATAAAACTTTTGCTATAAGACCTGCTTTCATAAGACAAGCTCTACCTGTTTCAAGAGGTCTCCTTGTTATATTTGCAAATTCATCAGCAATTTTTAAAAACTCAGAGAATTCTTTTGGAGCATCAACAACCAAAGTTACATAATATACAGCAGCTTCTCTTGGACGATTTAGTTTCATCCTTTCAAACATCATTTCAAAATCTTGTATAAAATCAAGCTTAACATTACTTCTAATCTCACATCCCATTATTAAACACCATTCCTATCTTTTACACATTAACTAGTATATCCCTAACTAGTATATCCCATACCTGCTTTTCAAATTAAAAAATGTATTAAGCTTTTATATATTTTATGCATGCATAATTATCTGAATATGCATCTTAAAAAAATGATAATTATTTACCTTTTAT
>Ga0180433_10002121_pt1 | contig 31535 bp, 28 predicted proteins | sample SS_ome_8_FD_132980 | JGI IMG/M metagenome (GOLD analysis project Ga0180433, IMG submission 132980) | Hypersaline lake sediment archaeal communities from the Salton Sea, California, USA - SS_1_D_1 metaG | ecosystem: Environmental > Aquatic > Non-marine Saline and Alkaline > Hypersaline >...
ACCCTCCATGTCATTCTCAGTCCCCTCTTCATTGTCATTCCGCCTACCCCTTCATGTCATTCTGAGCGCAGCGAAGAATCTCACCATAGATTCTTCGGTCGCTATGCTCCCTCAGAATGACATGGGGGGTGCGCTCCTTACAATGACAAAGGAGGGTTGCACCCCCTGCAATGACACAGCGGGGGGTGACGCCCCTTACGTTGACAAGGCGGGAGAAGCCCCTTGTATTGACAAGGCGGCAGAAGCCCCTCGGAATCAGCCACGCCGATTGCCATCGCGAACACAGAGTATGCGAAGTGGGGTACATTACTGTCATTGCGAGGTTGGCGAAGCCAGCCGAAGCAACCTCTGGCTCCCTATACTCCGGGATTGCTTCGTCGCTTCGCTCCTCGCAATGACACAGGGGCGTGGCGCCCCTTACAATAACACAGGGGACTGGCGGTCAGCGGATGGCTTCAGAGCCGCCGTCGACCACCATGGTCTGGCCGGTTATGAAGTTCGACGCCGGGGCAGCGAGAAAGACCGCCGCGTACGCAATGTCCTCGGGCTGCCCCACACGCCCCAGGGGTATCGCCTTCGCCCGCTCCTTCATCTTCTCCGGGTCCTCCAGGTTCAGCGCCGGCCTCACCGCCTCCGTGTCGATGAGACCAGGCGCAATGCAGTTCACATGCACGTTGTTCCCGGCCCACAGCGCAGCCAGGGATCGGGTCAGGTTGATAACGCCGGCCTTGGCGGCTCCGTAGTGTGCCGAGCCTGGCGAGGCTCTCAGTCCAGCGACCGACGAGATGTTTATGATCTTGCCCTCCTTCTGCTCCACCATTACCTTCCCCACCGCCTGGCTGCAGAGGAACGTTCCCTTGAGGTTTATGGCCAGAACCACATCCCATCCCCTGGGCGACATCTTCTCCAGCGGCCACGCGGCGGCACCGCCCGCATTATTGACCAGGATGTCGATTCTGCCGAACTTGTCCAAAGTCTTCTTGACCAGGTTCTCCACTTGCTCAGCCTGCGTCACATCAGTCTGCACCGCCAGAGAACGCCGGCCCGCGGCTTTGATATCCGCAGCCGCCTTCTCCAGAACGTCCGGCCTCCGGCCGGCCACCACCACATCCGCACCCGCCAGGGCGAAGGCAACAGCGATGCCTCGCCCTATCCCGCTACCTCCACCGGTAACGATAGCCACCTTGTCAGTCAGGTCAAATACGGACATTCCAAACGTCTCCTTTCCACTATTCGCGCGCGGTCTCTACCTTGTGCAGTATCCGATTGCCCACGCCGCGACGGGTGATTCGCCTGATGCTCACGTCAGCGACGTCGGAGGAGGTGGTCACATACTTCTGCGCCGCCCTCCCCACGGGGCGAGCCGCGATAATAGCCAGTGTGGCCGCCACGATGACCGGCAGCACCTTCTTCCTGCGGTCTTTGCTCCCCATGACCATCAGGCTCGCCAGCCCCGCCATTGTCCCCGCGACAACGAGGTTCGTCCCACAGAACGGCGACACTGCCAGCTCACTATCACCCTTCTTCAGGCGCTCCAAGCCCTCCGTTGCCGCTTCTCGAACGGCGTCCGTGGGCACATCCCCGAAGATGTAGAAACCGTCGTGAGTCGAGATCCCGACCATCCTGACATTCGGACCCACTCTCTTGATGAGTAGCGAGACCGTGGCATGCTCCAGGGCATGGTTCTGGCGGAGAGCAACAATGATATTGCCTTCCATGACCGCCTCCCGTGCTTCGTGCCCAGTCCCTCTGCCGCCGTCGAAGCGAACGGACCTGGGCATCTACCGAACCTCAAACGGCAGTGTAGCAAGCCGCTGCAATGGCGTCAAGCGAGGCCTTGCGTCGTTGACACAGCCGTGCCTCCACTGTAACATTCTGGGTGAAAGTCGCTGTAGAGGTTCGTAGACGTGTTGGCCAAGGTGCTGAGCTGCGCTGTAGTGGGACTGGAGGGAGCCATTGTCGAGGTGGAGGTGGACATCTCAGCGGGACTACCCGCCTTCACCATTGTTGGCCTTCCTGATACGGCAGTGCAGGAGGCGAGGGAGAGAGTGCGGGCCGCCATCAAGAACTCAGGGCTCACATTTCCCATGAAGCGAATAACGGTCAATCTCGCGCCAGCCGACCTCAAGAAGGAGGGCCCCGCCTACGACCTGCCTATAGCGGTGGGTATCCTGCTCAGCTCAGAGCAGGTATTCGCCGATGCATCGCAGATGCTGTTCCTGGGAGAGCTTTCCCTTGACGGCAGCCTGCGACACACCCACGGCATCCTACCCATGGTGGCTCTGGCCAAAGAGAGCGGTTTCGACACGGCTTTTGTGCCCGCTTCAGATGCGAAGGAGGCCTCATTGATCCAGGGGCTCAACACCGTCCCGGTCAACTCGCTGGCCGAACTGGCTTCTCATCTGCGGGGAGAGAAGGCCATTCCCAGTTACCGCGCGGACACCGCCCTTGAGGACATGGTCCTGACCAGCTCGGCGGCGATAGACATCGCCTACGTCAAGGGACAGGAGCACGTGAAGCGGGCCCTGGAGGTAGCCGCTGCCGGCGGACACAACGTGATCATGAGCGGGCCTCCGGGAAGCGGGAAGACCATGCTGGCGCGCTCCATGCCCTCCATACTGCCCAACATGACCATGGCCGAGGCCCTGGAGGTGACCAAGGTCTACAGTGTGAGCGGTCTGCTGCCACAGGACACCCCTCTCATGATGCAGCGCCCCTTTCGGTCGCCACACTACACCATCTCGCACGCCGGGCTAGTCGGCGGGGGCCGCTGGCCAAGGCCGGGCGAAATCAGCCTCAGTCATCGCGGCGTGCTGTTCCTGGATGAACTCCCCGAATTCGGCCACGCCGTCCTCGAGGTGCTGCGCCAGCCTATTGAAGACAAGGTCGTCACCATCAGCCGTGCTCAGGGAAGTGTCACTTTCCCGGCGAACTTCATGCTGATCGGGGCGATGAACCCGTGCCCCTGCGGGTACTACGGCGACCCGGTGAAGGAGTGCACCTGCACGCCTGGAATAATCTCCCGCTACCAGAAGCGCGTCAGCGGGCCGCTGCTTGACAGGATCGACATTTTCGTGCAGGTGCCGCGCATCGACTACGAGAAGCTCGCCGACGACAGGCTGGGCGAGGAGTCGGAGAAGGTCCGCTCCAGGGTTGAGCAGGCTCGCTCCGCGCAAAGGGAACGGTTCAAGGACACCCATCTCGCCTGCAATGCAGAGATGACCCCCGTCGAGGTACGGGAGGTGTGCCACGTGCAGCCTGAGGCGCAGAGTCTGCTCAGAACGGCGATGAACCAGCTTGTCCTCTCTGCGCGTGCCTTCCATCGCGTCCTCAAGCTCTCTCGGACCATAGCTGACCTCGCCCACGCCGAGACGATCACGGCGAGTCACCTCGCCGAGGCCCTGCAGTACCGTCCAAGGACCCTGTTCTAGGCGAAAGACCCCGCGCCGTACCGCCCTTGATACTGAGCCCTCGCATCCGCCCGAGAAGGGCGACCCCCTTCGCCGACCTAGCCACCCCTGGTGAACTCATCCACCGCCGCCTTCAGCGCGGCGTACGGCATCGGCTCACACATGCCCTTCTCCTGCATGTCTTTGCCGAAAGCGAGGAACCTGTCCGTCTCCTTCTCACGGATGGTGCTGTATTTGGCCGCCCCTGCTTCGCCCCTGGCCTCCATCTCCTTGGCTATGTCCAGGGCCGCCTTGGTAGCCGCCGACCGAAGGTCCATCTGTGAGCAAGGGGAGAACATGGTCTCTTTGTCCGTCATGGCAACCTCCTCCACCGTGGCAATGACCGTCCACAACGACCAACGGTGACGCAACTATAAAGCGGACCTCTCAAGAGGTCAACACCCGCTCCGGAAGCTCATCCAATTGCCTCTAAGGAGCCCTTGTGTGTCGGCCAACTCCACCCCACCTTCGCCAGGGAGGCACAGCGCCGCATTCCAGGGAGGCTTTTCTCGCCTGCAGGTTTCTGCTATCCTGTGCGCATTCGGGCACTCCCCGTTCTTTTCTCTGGCGATGTTCTCGTTTTCTCGCCGCCGAACGGGAAGGTAGGAGGGACTGTCATGGACTGGAGCGCTGTACTTGGCTGGCTTGCGTCTCACGGCGTTCGGATTCTCATCATTATCGCCGTCAGCGTTGCTGTGTACGTTGCCCTCCGCAAACTTGTCGGGCCAGTATTGAGGCACAGTGTCAAAGTGACGCCAAGACTGAGAAAGAGGGTGACCAAGAGAGACAGGGACGAGGCGGAGAAAAGGGTCAAGACCCTGTCTCGTATCCTGGTGGGAACCGGCACCTTCATAGTCGTCGTGGCCGCCATCTTCATGATTCTGGCGGAGGTGGGAATAAACGTTACCCCTCTGGTCGCCGGTCTTGGCATCGCCGGAATCGCCGTTGGGTTTGGCGCCCAGAGCCTGGTCAAGGACATCATCTCCGGCATCTTCATTCTGCTGGAGAACCAGTATCGTGTCGGTGACGTGGCACGCGTGGCCGACACTACCGGCGTAGTGGAGGAGATTAACCTGAGGCGGACGGTCCTGCGTGACCTTGACGGCATCGTGCATTTCGTCCCCAACGGTGAAATCAGGGTGGCGTCGAACTTCACCAGAGAGTGGTCGCGGGTGAACCTGAACGTGTCCGTGGCCTACGGCACCGACCTGGAACACGCCATCGCCGTCATCAACAGAGTCTGTGCCGAGATGGCCAAGGAGAGCTACTGGAAGTCGATCATCACCGAGCCCCCCCAGGTACTGCGAGTTGACAGCCTCGGTGACTCCGGCATTGACATCAAGATACTGGGCACCACCAAACCGATACGCCAGTGGGAGACGATGGGCGAGATGAGGAAGAGAATCAAGAGGGCCTTCGACGAAGCAGGCATCGAGATCCCCTGGCCGCACACCAAGGTCTACTTCGGCAGCGGTCTACCGCCGACGGGCCCGCCTGAGGCACAACTGCAACCCCCATCAGTGGAAACGCCACCACCGCCACGACGCCGCAGGCGCCAGCCGCCGCCCGTGCCCGAGGATGATGAATAGGGAGATGGCCCGGTGCCCTACCTTTTCGACCATCTAGACACGGTTGCGGATGCGCTCAGCGTCCCTCCCTTTGGCCTCATCACCGACATAGACGGGACAATAAGCGAGATAGCCGAATCCCCCCAAGAGGCCAGCGTTTCCCCCATTTGCCACGAACAGCTTGCCCTCCTCACGCGGCGCCTGGCACTGGTTGCCGCCATCTCGGGGCGGCCCGCTCTCGACGCCAGACGGATGGTGGGGATTGACGAGATGGTGTACGTGGGGAATCACGGCCTGGAGCGGTGGCAGAACGGCGCCGTACGCTTCGTCCCAGCCCTCGAAGGCTACCCGGCGAAGGTGGCCACCGCCCTCAACGAACTCAGCGCAGCACTGGACCTGTCCGGCCTTATTCTGGAGGACAAGACGGTGGGGCTTTCCATCCACTACCGGCGTTGTCCAGACCCACAGACGGCGAAGAAGCTCATAATGGACGCCGTAGCAGCTTCCCCGGCAGCCAGTGGTTTCAGCGTCCGCGAGGGGAAGATGGTGGTTGAGCTTCGCCCTCCCGTAGAGGTGGACAAAGGTGCCGCAGTCGTTGCCCTTGTCAGGGCATACAGCCTGCGGCGCGGCATCTACCTCGGTGATGACGCCAGCGATGTGGAGGCCTTCGGCGCCATGCACGCACAGGGTTTCCATGGGCTGGCCGTGGGGGTCATCGGGCAGGAGACGCCACCAGGTGTGGCGGAGGAGGCGGACTTCACGCTCAACGGGGTAGGCGACGTAGAGCGCTTCCTTGTGTGGCTGGCTGGAACTGCTCCTGCACCAACTCAACCACGTCCTTAAGCTGCTCGTAGAGCCACGCGGTGACGTCGTGTTCCTGAATACTGTCCCTGAGGGCAACGGCTCGCTGCCTTCTCTCCTCGGGAGACATGCACAGTGCCTGGTAAAGCGCCTCAGCCGTTCCCTCCAGGTCGGTTGGGGTTATCGCCAGGGCATTCTCGCCAAGCTGCTCACAGGCGCCAGCGGTCTCGGATAGTACCAGTACACCGTCACGGCTGTTGACTATTGGTCCTTCCTTGGCCACCAGATTCATCCCATCGATAACGGAGTTCACCAGCAAGACGTCATAGTGGCACATGCCGGCGAGTGCCTGGGCGTAGTTGTTCTCATACAGCACCCTGATGGGCTGCCACTCCTCGTTGCCATACTTGGCGTTGACCACCGAGATCGCCTCGTTGACCTCGTCGGCATACCTTCGGTACTGCCTTATGTGCATGCGCGAAGGGACAAGCAACGCAAGAAAGGTAACCTTCCCCTGAAGCTCCGGATAGCGCTGAAGCAGCAAGTCGAAGGCTCGAAAACCCCTCACGATGTTCTTGCTCGGCTCCAGTCGGTCGACCCTGAGGATGGTCTTCTCACCGAAGAGGGGCCGCAGCTTCTCCTCGTACTCCTGCACCAGTGGCGAACGGATTATCCTCAGCAAGTTGGCGGTGTCCACGGATACGGGGTAGTGGTTCACCCTGACGAGATGGCCGTTCAGCCGCACGGTGTGTTCCCGGTAGTCGACATCAGCGCCTTCAACAAACGCCTCACACGAATGGAGGAAGTTGTTCACGTCCTGCCTGGTCTGCATGCCGACAATGTCGCTGGCACACAGCCCCTCGTAGATCGCCTGGCGCATCGCGTTGGGTAGAAGCTGCCAGTAGTGGGTCTCAGGCCACGGGATATGGGTGAAGTGCTGGATGATAGCATCGGGAACCTGTTCTCGAATGAAGCCGCCGGCCAGATAAAGATGATAATCGTGGAGCATCACCAGGGGAGGAGTCTCGTTCCTCAAGGCTTCGTCGATCACCGCATCGGCGATGGTACGGTTCACTCGCACGTAGCCATTCTCCCAGGCATCGTACACCCGGGCATCGATGTTCGGGGTGTGAGTGGAGTTCCACATATAGTGCTGGAGGAACCATAGAAGCGGGTTGCAGATTACGCTGTAGAACTTGTGATACACGCTGCCCGAGGAGACTACGAAGCGAAGGAAAAGGTTGTGCCCCGGAAAGGACGCTTTGAACCGTTTCCCCTGCGCCATCTCTGCGGCCTGGCGATCCCCCACTCCCATCGCGCTCGAGATCCAGGTAACGTCAATGAACTGGCTGATCGCGCTGAGAGCAGTTACAACCCCACCGCTACCTCGGTGCCCCTGCAACCTTCCCCCCTCATTGATGTGATAGTCAATGGGGCCTCGGTTGCTGGCAAGGATAATGCTCCTTCTCCCCGAAATCGCCTGGCAAAGCTGGCTTAGCCGAAATCTGCCGTCATCGCTCGGCGTCGCCATAACATCTCCGCAGTTTTGTCGCTTTATTTAGGGTCCGATTCTGATGAACGAATGATAAGAAGCTTCAAAAAGAGACAGTTGAACCTAACACATAAAACCCTCGCTGTCAAGCCCATGCTCGCTTAGGAGTCTGCCTTCCCCAGAACCTTCTCAGCGGATATTCGGGCAAACGCCTCGTTCGTTGACACGGCATTCACGCTTACAATACAATCAGGTAGACATGAACAGCGACCAGATTCGTCATACCTTCCTGCGGTTCTTTGAACAGAAAGGCCACGGGATTGTCCCCAGTTCCTCTCTCATACCCTTGGGAGACCCCACGCTGCTTCTGACCAGTGCCGGCATGGTGCAGTTCAAGCCGTATTTCACTGGCGAGGCAACACCACCATCACCCCGGCTGGCTTCATGTCAGAAGTGCTTTCGCGTTACCGACGTCGACGAGGTTGGTGATTCAAGACACCTCACCTTCTTCGAGATGCTGGGCAACTTCAGCGTCGGCGACTACTTCAAGCAGGAGTCCATCGATTGGGCCTGGGAGTTCGTTACCCGAACACTGGAGCTGCCGGTTGAGCGCCTGTGGATAACCATCTTCTTCGATGACGATGAGGCTTTCCGATGCTGGCGCGACCTCGGCGTTCCCGAGGACAGGATCTGGCGCTTCGGCGAAGAGGACAACTTCTGGGGCCCGGCTGGCGACACCGGTCCCTGCGGGCCGTGCAGCGAGATCCACTATGACCTTGGCGAGGCCGTTGGCTGCGGCAGGGCCCAGTGCGGTCCGAACTGCGAGTGCGGCCGCTTCAGCGAGATCTGGAATCTGGTTTTCACTCAATACGACCAGCAGGAAGATGGAACGAGAATCCCCCTGCCCAAGCCCAATATCGACACGGGGATGGGACTGGAGCGTACCGCGGCGGCGATGCAGGGCAAGGCGACCGTCTACGAGACCGACCTGTTCATCCCCATAATGGGCTGCGCTGAGAGACTGGCGCACAGGAAATACGGGGAGGATGAGCCCACCGACCGGGCGTTGAGAATCATGGCGGAGCATGCCAGGGCTATCACCTTCCTCCTGGCCGACGGGGTAATGCCCTCGAACGAGGGCCGAGGATACGTGCTGCGGCGTGTGCTGCGGCGAGCAGTCCTCTTCGGCAGGAAGCTGGGTCTCCACGAGCCGTTCCTCAGCGAGCTGGCACGCGTCACCATTTCCCACATGCAGCATCACTACCCCGAGCTCAAGAGCGAGCGCCAGTTCATCCTCAGCACAATCGATGCGGAGGAGTCCAGATTCGACCAGACAATAGACGTTGGGATAGGGATACTTGAACACACGATCGTACAGTTGAGGAGGGAGTTGCTGCAGTACCTCCCCCGCTTCGAATCAGCCTTCAGGGACGCAACCTCAGGGCGTGACTACCCGGCCTTGAGAGACGCTGTGAGGAAAGCGGTCGAGGACTTCCTTAGAGACTGCCCCGGATGGTGGCACGTATTGGGAGTTGGGGGAAGGGATGCGATTGCGGAGGCTGTGGAGCCTGCCCAAGCAGCTCTTGGCGATTTGCATCGGCTTGTAACGAACTACCAGGGAAGCCGACCTGGAGCTTTCGACCAACTCAAGAACGACCTAGCCGAGCAGTTCAGGCAAGCAGAGGCGGCGGTTCACGAAGTGGCAGTCCAGATATCGGGATTCGAAACGTTTGTCCTGTATGACACCTATGGCTTCCCCAAGGAGATCACTGCTGAGATCGCTGCCGAGAACGGACTGACCCTGGACCTGGATGGCTTCGAGGCCGAGATGCAGCGACAGCGTGAAAGGGCCAGGGCAGCACAAAGAGTAGCGGTAGGGGAGGGTGCTGTTGACATAAGTGGAGCACTTGACGTGCATCAGCACCACAAGACCGAGTTTGTCGGCTACGACAGGATGGAATCCAAATCGAGTATCCTCACTGTGATAGTCGACGGCACGCCGGTAGCCAAGGCAGACGAGGAACAGGACGTGGAGGTAATACTGGAGGAGACGCCATTCTACGGGGAGATGGGCGGCCAAGCGGGGGACACCGGAGAGATCCGTGGTAGGAAAGGAAGAATTGAAGTCAGTGATACCGTCAGGCATACAGTGAGTGGCAGGGAGCTTATAGTCCACCACGGCAAGGTAGTCGAGGGTAGCATCTCAGTCAATGACACTGTCACGGCTACTGTGGACAAGCAGCGCCGCCTTGACATCGCTCGCAATCACACCGCAACCCACCTCCTCCAAGCGGCGCTCCGTCAGGTCCTCGGCGAGCACGTCCGCCAGTCGGGCTCCGTGGTAGCGCCGCACCATCTGACCTTTGACTTCAGTAGTCCGGCCGCGCTGACCAGAGAGCAGCTATCACAGGTGCAGCGCACGGTCAATGAAAGGATACGCCAGAACCTGGCGGTTCGGGACAGGACAATGTCCTATCAACAAGCTCGAGAGGCGGGTGCCCTGGCTTTCTTCGAGGAGAAGTATGGCGATGAGGTGCGGGTGCTGGTGATCGGGAGGCCACCCATCAGCATGGAGCTGTGCGGGGGTACCCACGTAAAGCGAACCGGCGACATCGGTTATTTCCAGATTGTGGGTGAGAGCAGCATCGGAGCGGGGCTGCGCCGCATTGAGGCAGTCACCGGCAGGGGCGCCGAGGAGTTCATCGAGAAACGCTTTGCCATCATGGAGCATGTCGCGGAGGACCTGAAGGCACCGGTGGCCGAGGTCGAAAGCCGCATCGCGAGCCTGCAGCAGGAGATGGACGCTCAGCGAAAGAAGGCCGTGGAACTAGAGCGGCGACTGCTGACCAGCGACCTGGATTCACTGCTCAGCAAAGCGGAGTCGGTGGATGGTATCACTGTGCTGGCGGCAAGGGTGCCCGCATCGGACGTCGAGGGCCTGCGTCAGATCGGAGACGCGGTCAAGGAGCGGCTGAGCAGCGCGGTGGTGGTGCTGGGGGCGGACTACAACGGTCGCGCCAACTTCGTCGCCATGCTCACTCCTGACCTGGTGAGAAGGGGTCTCCACGCCGGAGATATCGTGAAGCGAGTCGCCGCTGTCGCCGGCGGCGGTGGCGGTGGCAAGGCTGAGACCGGACAGGCCGGTGGCAAGGATGCGGGCAAGCTCGATGATGCCCTGAAGCTGACAGCAGACCTGGTGCGCGAGCATGGCAATACTCGGACTTGACTACGGAGAGAAGAGGATAGGGGTGGCTCTGGCCAGCGGCGAGGCGCGCCTTGCGGTGCCGCTCAGTGTCATTGAGCGAAGCGATGAGAAGGCTGACCTGGACAAGATCCTCGCCCTGACTGAGGAGTACGGCGCAGAGCGCATCGTGGTTGGGCTTCCCCGCTCTCTGAACGGCAGCATTGGCCCGCAGGCGGAGGAGGTTCTCGCCTTCACCAGGGCTCTCTCGGAATACGCCAGCATCACTGTGGACACATGGGACGAGCGTTTCACCAGTGTCGCCGCCGACAGCCTGTTGTCCGATGCGGGCGTGAAGCAGCAGCGGCGAAAAGGACGGCGCGACGCCATGGCGGCGGCAATCACCCTCCAGGGTTACCTGGACCACAGGACAAATAGCAAGGAGTAGGTTTATGACGAAGTACGTCGGGCTCATTGGACATTCCCTGGCACACTCTGTGTCTCCTGCCATGCAGCAGGCCGCCTTTGACCACTGCAAGCTTGACATTCGCTACAAGACGTGGGACACGGACCCGACCCAGCTCAGGGAGGTCCTCGCCAGACTTCGCGGGGCTTCCGCCCTTGGAGCGAACGTCACCGTCCCCTTCAAAGAGGTCATGGTGCCCATGCTCGACCGCCTCCACGGTCAGGCTCTTGAGATAAACGCGGTCAACACCATAGTCAAGGAAGGCGGCGGGCTCATGGGCTACAACACCGACGTTGATGGCTTTCTCCAGGCGCTGCGCAAGGAGGGGAGCTTCGAGCCGGAGGGAAAGCGAGTGGTGCTCCTCGGCGCTGGGGGAGCGGCACGGGGAATAAGCTTCGGCCTGGCAAGAGCAGGGGTGAGCGCTCTGGTCATTCTCAACCGGACCTTCGAGCGAACTGAGGACCTCATCCTCGACTTGAGGCGGTTCAAACTCGATCTCAAGGCCCTGCCGTGGGGAAGGGATACCCTGCAACGGGTGCTGTCGGACTGCGACCTCGTGGTCAACTGCACCTCGATGGGCATGAAGCATAGCCCCACGGAGGCCCAGTCGCCGCTTGAGGCGGCGCTCATCCCGAAGGAAGTCCTGGTGTACGACGTGGTGTACAATCCCATGCAAACACCTCTCCTGGCAGAGGCAAAGAAGGCGGGTGCGCGCACCCTCGCCGGCCTGGCCATGCTGGTCTATCAGGGAGCCCTCGCTTTCAAGCTGTGGACCGGCGAAGAAGCTCCAGTTGACATAATGTTCGAGGCGGCGCGAGAGGCCCTGTAGTCCTGGCCGCTCGCGAGGCTCCAGAGGAGGCAATCACATGTTCCGCTTCCTGACGGCGGGCGAATCGCACGGCAGAGCGTTGACTGCCGTCATAGAGGGCGTACCGGCAGGGATCCCTCTCGACGAGGACTACATCGCCCGTGACCTGAAGCGCCGTCAGGGGGGATACGGCCGCGGCGGTCGCATGAAGATCGAGCAGGACCGGGCGGAGGTCCTCTCCGGAGTGCGCCACGGCCTCACCATGGGCAGCCCGATATCGCTTCTGCTGTGGAACCGTGACTGGGAGAACTGGCGGGACGTCATGGCCATTGCCGCTGCGGAGAAGGCAATCGAGCCGGTAACCCGTTTGCGCCCGGGCCACGCTGACCTGCCGGGGACTGTGAAGTACGGTCAGAAGGACGTGCGCCCCATCCTGGAGCGTGCCAGCGCCAGAGAGACGGCCGCCAGGGTCGCCGTTGGGGCGGTGGCCAGAAGGCTCCTCGAGGAGTTTGGCGTCGAGATTCGCAGCCACACCGTTGCCATCGGCGGCGTATGGGCTGATACCAAAGACAGCCAGAATGTCGATTGGGAGCAGGTCGAGGAGTCTCCAGTGCGATGTGGCGACAGTGAAGCGGAGAGGAAGATGATGGCCGCCATAGACGAGGCCAAGGAGGCCGGCGACAGCGTGGGGGGCGTCTTTCAGGTGGTCGCCAGCGGCGTGCCCATCGGCTTGGGGAGCCACGTCCAGTGGGACAGAAGGCTCGATGGCAAAGTCGCCGGCGCGCTGATGAGCATCAACGCCGTCAAGGGTGTGGAGATCGGCGCCGGTTTCTCACTGGCGAACCTGAGGGGCTCACAGGCACATGACATAATCCAGTATGACAGCGCTGAAAGGCAATGGCGCCATACCTCCAATCGCGCGGGCGGCGTCGAGGGCGGCATGACCAACGGCGAGCCCATTGTGGCGAATGCGGTGGTCAAGCCCATTCCCACCCTGGGCAAACCGTTGCCGTCGGCAGACCTGAAGACCGGTGAGACGGTTCAAGCTCACGTGGAGCGCGCCGACGCCTGTGTTGTTCCCGCGGCAGGGGTGATTGGAGAGGCGATGGTGGCCATCGTCCTCGCTGACGCCGTCCTGGAGAAGTTTGGCGGCGACCACATCAGGGAGACATTGCGAAATTGCCAGGGCTATCTCGAGACGACAGGGAAGCAGTCTGGCGATGTCTGAAAAGGCCAACATAATACTGACCGGCTTCTCTTTCACCGGCAAATCGGCAGTGGGACGGGAAGTGGCGCAGCGCCTGGGCTGGCGTTTCGCCGACAGTGACGACGAGATTGTCGCCCTTGCTGGCAAGGGCATCCCCGAAATCTTCGCCGAGGACGGTGAGCGGCGATTCCGAGCGCTCGAGCGCCAGGTACTCGCCAGCATCTGTGAGAAAGAAGACCAGGTTGTCGCCACCGGCGGCGGGGCGGTTGTCGACCCGCGTAACCGCGAACTCTTCTCCCGCTGCGGGGTGGTGGTTTGTCTTGAGGCGGCACCGGAGACCATCCACAAGCGTCTCATGGCCGCTCAGGAGGCATACCAGACGGTGCGGCCCCTCCTCGCCGTTGAGAACCCCCTCGAGCACATCAGGTCCTTGAAAGCGGCGCGCCAACCTTTCTACGACGTGGCCGACTGGTCTGTGTGCACCGACAATCTGACCCTGGACCATGTTGTCGACCGAGTCATAGACGGCTTCAAACAGGTGAGCGCCCGCAATAGCGACCCCGCCTGCTTCGAAGGAGCCTCCTCTGTCGTAGCCACTTCGTCGCAGGTGTACCCCGTCTTCGTTGGCTGGGGAACACTCGCCAATCTCGGACGGCAGATGGCTCAGACCGGGCTCAGCAAGCATGCCGCCGTGATCAGCGACGAAAACGTGTTTCCGTACTACGGCAATCACGTCACCGAAGCTCTTAAAGAGGCTGGCTTCTCTGCCGAGTCTCTTGTTGTCCCGGCGGGGGAAACGACGAAGAGCCTCGACAGCGCAAGCCTGATCTACGATTGGCTGGTGGAGCACCGCACCGAAAGGACCCACCCCATCGTCGCCCTCGGCGGCGGTATGGTTGGGGACCTCGCCGGCTTCGTCGCCGCCACCTTCTTGAGGGGACTGCCTCTGGTACACGTGCCGACCACGCTGGTTGCCATGGCCGACTCCTCCATCGGCGGCAAGGTCGCAGTGAACCACCCACGGGCGAAGAACATCATAGGCGCTTTCTATCAACCACACCTGGTGGCAATCGATGCCGTGACACTCTCCACCCTCCCTCGGCGAGAGCTCGTCTCCGGATGGGCCGAGGTAATCAAGCATGCGCTGACCCTTGACCCCGACTTCCTCGCTTTCCTGGAGGCCAACGCAGATGGCCTTGCCGGCCTGGAGGCGGACGTGACCACCGAGGCGCTAAGGCGCAGCGGCTCGCTGAAGGCTATGGTGGTGAGCGAGGATGAGCGGGAGAGCGGCAAGCGCATGATCCTGAACTACGGACACACCATTGGACACGGTCTTGAGGCAGCGATGGGTTACGAGCATTTCCTGCACGGCGAGGCGGTCGCCATCGGGATGATGGGTGCGGCGCTGCTCAGCGAACGGTTGGACCTTATCTCGCAGGATGTTGTTGCCCGACAGAAAGCGTTGCTGCAGAGGTTTGGCCTGCCCACCGCTTGCCCTGGCGTCGATGCAGCGAGTGTCACCACGGCCATGGAACTGGACAAGAAAGTGAGAGAGAAGGCTGTGCGGTGGGTGCTTCTCGAGGGAGTCGGCCAGCCTGTATTCAGGGATAACGTGCCCCAGGAGCAGGTGCTTGGCGTAATTGAGGAGTTGGCCCGAAATTGAGCAAGTCACGTTTCCGCCTCAGGGCCAGGGTGCGCCTTTTGCGGTGGCGCATCAGCGCCAGCCGATTGCGAATCCCTGACCTGGCCCGGGGCATACTGCTCGCAATTCTTATAGGGCTTGCCGCCGGCATGGCGGCAGTCCTGTTCAAGTGGATGATTGCCTGGTTGCAGAGGGGTTTCTTCGACGGCGGGGAGACAGCTCTGGGCTTCATGGACCGGTACTATGTCATCCTCATTCCCGCCGTGGGCGGTCTCGTCGTGGGACTGCTGGTTCACTTCCTCGCCCGCGGGGCCAAGGGCTACGGGGTCGCTGAAGTCATAATAGCGGTCAACGCAAGGGGCGGGCGCATGAGACGGTTGGCGTCCGTGGTCCATACAGTGGCCTCAGCAGTCTGCATCGGCAGCGGCGGCTCGGCGGGGTTGCACGGCCCGGTGGTGCACGCCGGCTCTTCCATCGGGTCTGCCGTAGGGCAATGGCTCAAGCTTCCCGAGGACTGGGTCAAGCTTTTCGTCGCCTGTGGCGCCGCCGGCGGTATTGCAGCCACGTTTAATGCCCCCATCGCAGGGATCTTCTTTGCACAGGAATTGATCCTGCGCCGCTTCTCCGCCCGCAACTTCATACTCGTGGGCCTCAGCTCGGTGGCGGCGTCCTTTGTCGCCCGCGACTTCTTTGGTGACACGCCCATCTTCTCCCATGTGCCCCGCTACACGTGGTTCAGCGGCTGGGAGATTCTGTTCTACGCCATTCTTGGCATCGTTGCCGCCATCGTGGCCGTGGGATTCATTCGCGCCGAGTTCATGTGCGAGGGGCTCTTCAACAGGTGGCGGTTCCCGGTGTGGCTGAAGCCGGCTGTCGGTGGGCTCGCCGTTGGTGTCACTGGATTGTTCTTCCCCTCCATCTTTGGTGTTGGGTACGAAGCGGCGGAACTGGCAATCGTGGGAGGCCTTGGAGCGGGAACGCTCGTCACCCTGTGCCTGCTCAAGATCGTGGCCACCTCACTGAGCTTGGGCAGCGGCGGACGCGGCGGCACCTTTGCCCCTTCCCTATTCATGGGGGCCATGATAGGCGGAGCCTTCGGTATGGGGATTCACACGGCGTTCCCCACAATTGCGCCTCAGGCGGGTGCGTACGGGTTGGTGGGCATGGGTGCAGTGTTCGCCGCATGCTCGTTCGCCCCGATCACCGCAATTCTGATCCTGTTCGAGATAACCCGCGACTACCTCATCATTCTGCCTCTGCTAATGGCAGTGGTCACCAGCACCTTCATTGCGCACCGCCTGAGCAGGGACTCCATCTACACCGGGAGAGTGCGGCGAGAGGGGGTTGAGATCATGGAGGGCGAGCTCGACCCGTTGCGGCACGTCACCGTTGGCGGCACCATGACCCGCGATTTCCCCACGGTGTCACCGGAGATGCCTGTCAATGAACTGCTCAATGAATTCGAGAGGACGGGACACCACGGCTTCCCTGTAGTCAATGAGGAGGGCCGACTCCTCGGCGTGGTCACTCTGAGCGATGTCGAAGAGGCGGTGAAAGGGAGAGCGGCTGAGTTCACGGCGGGCGATATCGCCACCAAGAACCCGGTTACCGCCTATCCAGATGAGAGAGTGCGAGTGGTAATGAGAAGGTTCGCCGACATGGATGTCGGGCGGATCCCGGTGGTTTCCCGAGATGACCCTACCCGCCTGTTGGGATGCCTGAGAAGGCATGATATCATAAGGGCGTACAGCAGAGCGGTAATGACGAGGAGAGAGGATGACATATAGCAGCCTCAGCAAGATTGAGCGGTGGGGCGGAGCGGGCTGAGCATTCGGCTCATCTAGAGAGGCCCAAATGGATTTCACCCTGACTGAACAAGAGGCAATGATTCGGAAACTGGCACGGGATTTCGCCGACAGGTCGGTGAAACCCGTCGCAATCGAAATCGACCGCCGCTGTGAGTTCCCTTTTGAACTGGCCAAAGAGATGGGAGACCTGGGATACTTCGGCATGCCCTATCCCCCTGACTGCGGCGGTGCCGGTGCAGGCTATATGGGATATGCCCTGGTGATAGAGCAGCTCTGTCGAGCCTCCATGGTAGCCGGGGCGATTATTGCCGTGAACGGCCTCGCCGAAGAGGCCATATTCCGCCACGGCAGTGCGGAGCAGCAGCAACGATTCCTGGCACCGCTGGCCCAGGGGATGTCGCTCTCCTCATTCGCCTTTACCGAACCGGCTACGGGTTCCGACCCCAGAGCGATACAGACCAGAGCAGTGCCGGATGGTGACGAGTACGTCGTCACGGGTCAGAAGCAGTTCATCGCCCTCACCCCAGCCTCGCACATGACGCTGGTCTTCGCCAAGGACGAGACGAACAGGGTCAGCGCCTTCGTGGTGGAAACCCCCACCCCGGGATACAACATACGCCACGCGTGTGAGACCATGGGGGTGAGAGGGCTGGGCCCATCGGTAGTCTATCTGGACGATGTTCGAGTGCCCAAAGGCAACCTCCTTGGCAAGAAGGGGAAGGGCTATGCCATCATGCTGGAGGCCATAAGCGTGGGCAAGCTGGGGGTCGCCGCCGAGGCAGTAGGCATAGGGCAAGGCGCTCTCGAGCTCTCCCTCGACTACGCTCGGGACAGAACCGCCTACGGCGAGCCTATCGCCCATCTTCAGACGATAAAGTGGCTGGTCGCTGAGATGGCCTCCAGAATCGAGGCTTCGCGCTGGCTGACCTATAGAACGGCGTTCCTCCGCGACCAGGGAGCGAGTATCCATCGGGAGTCAGCCATCGCAAAGCTGTTCACCTCTCAAGCGGCGGTCGACGTCACCAGGATGGCCATGCAGGTCCACGGTGCTTACGGCTACATGAAGGACATGGAGATCGAGAGGCTCTACCGTGACGCGAAGCTCACCGAGATCTACGAGGGAGTCTCCGAGATACAGCGGATGATTATCGCCGACGACCTCTTCAAGGAGAGGGTTTGAGCTTTGACGTAACCAAGACTTGTCGCCACTCCTCGGCTCGCGCCGCGATGCTTCTCACTCCCCATGGTGCGGTGCCGACGCCAGCGTTTGCCCCGGTTGGTACCCAGGCCACGGTGAAGACCCTCACCCCAGACGAACTCAGCTCTCTCGGAGCCACAATCGTACTGAGCAACACGTATCACCTTTACCTCAGGCCGGGGATCGAGGTCATTGAGGCACTGGGGGGGCTTCATCGCTTCATGGGTTGGCCGCGGCCACTGCTCACCGACAGCGGCGGCTACCAGGTATTCAGCCTGGCGCATCTTCGCCGAGTGAGCGATGATGGCGTGCTCTTCCGCTCACATATCGATGGCAGCGAGCACTTCCTCACCCCGGAGCTTTGTATACAACTGCAGCAGACGATAGGCGCCGACATAATCATGGCTCTCGACGAGTGCCCCGCATATGGCGATGACCGCGACGCGGTGGAGCAGGCCATGAAGCGGACGCACCTCTGGGCAGAGAGATGTCGCAACACCCACCACGGCGAGTCTCAGGACCTCTACGGGATCGTCCAGGGAGGCGTGTTCACCGAGCTTCGGCGTGATTCAGCCCGCGCGCTCGCTTCGATGGGCTTCGACGGCTACGCAATAGGCGGCCTGAGCCTCGGCGAACCCAAGGAGATGACCAACGCAATAGTCGAGGAGACGGTGGCACGTCTTCCCGAAGACAGGCCCCGATACCTCATGGGGGTGGGTTCGCCCGAGGACCTCTTCGAGGGTGTCTCCAGGGGAATCGACCTGTTCGATAGCGCTCTCCCTACCCGCATAGCCAGAAACGGGGGCCTGTTCACCAGGCGAGGCAGGGTCATCATCAAGAACGCCTGCTTCAAAGACAGGGACGAGCCTATCGACCACTGGTGCGACTGCTACACCTGCCAGACCTTCTCCGCAGCCTACCTGCACCACCTCTTCAAGTGTGAGGAGCTTCTGGCCTATCGGCTGGCTACGGTGCACAACCTGCGCTTCGTCCTGAGATTGATGGACGAGATGAGGGCGCACATCAACCAGGGGACCTTCCCGTCCTTCAAGGAGTCCTTCCTGGCTGACTATGAGCCGGCCAGTGAGGACATAAGACGTGCGCAGAAGGACAAGTGGCTGAAGGCAAGGGACAGGAAGTTCAAGCAGGCCCTCTGACAATACGCCAGTGGTGAGAATAGACGTTGAATTGACGTCCCCGCACGAATCCCACCAGAGTTACGCCGAACTGCTCGGCAGTCCTGACCGCGAGGTCCGTTGGAGCAGAAACGGTGACGACTACGGGAATCTGGGCATGGACTACCTTCTTCATGGTTGACTGCGTCTGGCGACAGGACATGACCAGGACACTCCGCGATAGCCTGATGCCCCTCATCAGGCCCGCGCCGATGACTTTGTCGATGGCACAGTGCCGGCTGACATCCTCGGCAAAAACGGTGGTCGAGCCTTGAAACACCCCCGCAACATGAGTGCCCCCCGTCTCCCGGTACAGGGGGCAGTTCTCGTCCAGTCGTCTCACCAGGCCGAACACCTGCTCTTCGGTTATCTTCAGTTGCGACCTTGCCTTCCTCGGCCTGAATGTGCCGACTCGTCTCGCCGATACTGAGACCCTGTCCGCCTCCCATTCAACCTGGACATCCGATACGGCGGTGCCGTGAGAGGCCAGATGGCCCACAGCGAGCTCCTCCAGGTCTTGGGGCAAACAAAAGAGTCGCTGGCGTGCTCTGCCATCGACTCTTATGACCACCTCCGCTTCGCGGACAACCGAGTCTAGCTGCTTCTCTCTCCTGCCGTCAGCGACCTTGAGGATCTCGACACTCTCGGTTTGCATCCTACTTGGCTTGGGAAGCGAGACGCTCCAGCACCTCCCGAGGCAACTGCCTGGCGATATCGACCTTCTTGACGCAACTGGACCTGATACCGCGCTTCCTCGCCTCCTCTCGCAATGCCTTGCCGCTGATTCTCTGGGTCAACTCTTCAGTGGTAGCCACAGCACCCCCCCTTCACGCCGCTTCGTTTTCCAGGTCCTCCACGGTGATCCCTTTCTCGGTCACCCACGCAAGTCCCTTGTCGAGGTCCTCGTCGCTCCCCTCCATCTCCAGGATGACCCAGCTATGGTCCTCACTGATGTCACCCCGCCGCATAGTGGCGGACAGCCCGAAATCCTGACCCAGTTGATACACCACCGGTGCAGTGACCAGTTCCGGAGGGAAAGTGAGTTTCAGCTTCCGTCTTGCCATGTCTGCATCCCTCTCCCGCACTAGTTGGCTCCCTTGGCCACCGCCTTCTTGATGGAGTCAACGATTTCCTGACTCAAAGCGCCCGGACCGAAAACGGCCTTTATGCCGATCTTGTCCAGAGCGGGGACATCCTCCTCGGGGATAATCCCGCCGGCGACCACAACCACCTTGTCCAATCCCTTTTCCTTGAGACGTTCTAAGATTGCAGGGAAGATCTCCATGTGCGCCCCGGAAAGGATGCTCAACCCCACAACCTGGACATCCTCCTGCAGTGCGGCTTCGGCGATCATGTCCGGGGTCTGGCGTAACCCGCTATAGATGACCTCCATCCCGGCGTCGCGAAGAATGCGGGCCACCAGCTTTGCGCCTCGGTCATGGCCGTCCAGGCCCGGCTTGGCAATCAAGACCCTGATCTTTTCCTCCATTAAGGACTCTCCTTACTTTGCGCTTTGAATAAGCTCGAACAGAACACCCCTGGTTGACTTGGGGTGCAGGAAACAGAAACCCGGCCCTCTCCCGAGTGTGACCACACCCTTGGCCTCCAGCGACTTGACCAGGCCGTCCACGTCATCGACCTCGAGGTTCAGGTGATGCAATCCCTCACCACGCCGCTCCAGGAACCGCGCCAGACCACCCTGAGGGTCGGTCGGCTCCATCACTTCAAAGGCTTGATTGCCCACCTTCAGCAGTACGTTCTTCATTCCTTCCCCGGGCCAGTCAGTTACCTGTGTGAGCGGCTCCAGGCCAAACAGGTCACAGTACAACTCCACCGCCTCATCGAGATTGCTGACTAGAATCCCCGCATGACCGATTCCCTTTATCATCCTTCCCCCCCAGCATCGTACTCGGGTGCATGACAGGTCCTGTCTTATCGCAGCGGGATCGCGATCACACCTTCTGAGCCAGCTCCACCAGCACCCCCTTTGTCGCCTTGGGATGCACAAAGCCAATCATTCCCGCCAGACCTCTTCGCGGCTGCTTGTCGATGAGGGCCACACCCTTCGCTTCCAGCGACTTCAGTTCCTCATCGATGTTGTCCACCTCAAGGCAGATATGATGAATGCCCTCGCCCCGCCTTTCGATGAACTTCGCTACCCCTCCTTCGGGGTCTATCGGCTCAACAAGCTCGATCTCGCCATCGCCGACCTTGATAAGGGCTGCCTTCACCCCCTGATCGGGGATTTCCTCTTGGTGCACTGACTCGAGCCCAAAGACAGCCTTGAAGACCCCCAAGGCTTCATCGAGGTCCTTCACCGCGATGGAGACGTGGTCGATCCGCTTGATCATTATTTCCTCCTTTGCTCCTTTGTCCGCTATGCCTAGAAGGCAAGGAATTCCCTTTGTTCGCCAAAGACTCCCCGAAGTACGTCGCATACTTCACCGATGGTTGCGTACGCCTCGACGCACTCCAACACCGCCGGCATGGTGTTGTCGCTGCCCGACGCCACCTTCTGCAGCTTCTCCAGCGCAGCGCCCACCTTGGCGCCGTCCCTGCTTTGCTTCACTTGAGCCAGGCGCTCCTTCTGCCTGATCGCCACCTGAGGGTCGAACTTGAGAAGGCCTGTTATCTTGGGATAGGGGGAGACAAACTTGTTCACGCCCACCACGACCTTCTTCTCACTCTCAATATCGTTCTGGGTTCGATAGGAACTCTCCTGGATCTCCCGCTGCGGGTACCCTTCCTCGATCGCCGCCAGCGCGTCACCGATTTCGTCAATCTTGGCTATGTAGTTTTTCGCTTCCTCCTCCAGGGTATTGGTCAGTGACTCCACCATGAATGAGCCCCCTAGAGGGTCCACCATGTTGGCGGCATCCGTCTCATAGGCCAGCAGTTGCTGGGTACGCAAGGCAATGGTCACCGCGTCCTCGCTGGGGGTAGCGTAGGCCTCGTCGTACGAGTTAGTGTGAAGGGATTGGGTCCCGCCAAGCACGGCCGCCAGAGCCTGCACTGCAGTCCTGATGATGTTGTTCAGTGGCTGCTGCGCGGTCAATGTATGGCCGCAGGTCTGGGTGTGGAAGCGCAGCATCCAGCTTCGAGGCTCTTTGGCCCCAAAACGTTCGCGCATGATCCTGGCCCACAGGCGACGAGCCGCCCTGAACTTCGCCACCTCCTCGAAGAGGTTGCCGTAGGAAGCGAAGAAGAAGGAGAGTCTACCGGCGAAGGCATCGACGTCCAGACCGGCGTCAATGGCCGCCTGAACATAGGCGATGCCATTGGCCAGCGTGAAACCGACCTCCTGTGCCGCCGTGGAACCCGCCTCCCTGATGTGGTAGCCGCTGATACTTATGGTGTTCCAGCGGGGGACTTCTTCCCCGCAGTACTTGAAGATATCGGTTATCAGGCGCATCGACGGCCGCGGCGGGAAGATATGAGTGCCACGGGCAACGTACTCCTTCAGAATGTCGTTCTGGATTGTACCGTTCAGCTCCTTTGGATCGACTCCCTGCTTCTTGGCCAGGGCGACGTACATGGCGAGCAACACCGGTGCGGTCGAGTTTATCGTCATCGACGTACTTACCTTACCCAGGGGAATCTGGTCGAAAAGCACCTCGACATCGGCCAGGCTGTCTATCGCCACCCCTACCTTCCCAACCTCCCCCGCAGCCATCGGGTGGTCTGAATCGTAGCCGATCTGGGTCGGAAGGTCGAAGGCTATGCTCAACCCCGTTTGCCCCTGTTCCAGAAGGTACCGGTAGCGCTTGTTGGACTCCTCAGCGTCGGCAAACCCGGCGTACTGCCGCATGGTCCACAGCCTTCCCCGGTACATGGTGGGCTGGATACCGCGGGTGAAGGGGTACTCTCCCGGATACCCCACGTCATCTACGTAGGGGTGCCCCTCCAGGTCCTCAGGTGTATACAGCGCGTCGATCGCACTCCCTGAGCTGATCTCAAAGCTCTCCTGACGCTCTGGGGCACGGCTCAACGCCTTATTGAGGGTGGTATCCCGCCACTCTTGTTTGCTCTTGCTAGGCATACAAGTCCTCCTACCTGCGTTGCTGCAACGCTCACTGTATTGAAGTGTATCCGACTTCCATAGGAGTGTCAATCTGGAGATACCCCCTATCGGCCTCGAAATGGCAGGCGCCGACTCACCCGAAACAGCGACTCGACCTCCAACGCCGCCCACAGGGAATTGACGGCAAGTTCGCCGTCACGTACAATGTGCATGGAAGCTTCGCCTGGGAAACTAGCCTCACAGATACAACACGCAACATGACCGCATCCAACAAAAGGAGGAATGGCGCTCCTTTAAGTCCCTATAGAGTCATCGAGGTAGCTGATGAGAAGGGCGTCTACTGTGGGAAGCTCCTGGCCGAGTTCGGCGCCGACACCGTCAAGATAGAGAGACCCGGCGGCGACGAGACCAGGAGTATACCTCCTTTCGCTGGTGACGACCCTCACCCCGAGAAGGGTTTCTTCTTCCTCTACTACAATCGGCACAAAAGGGGCATTACCCTCAACATCGAGTGCCGAGACGGACAGGAAATCTTCAAGAGGCTGGTGAGTGACGCGGATGTAGTGGTGGAGTCCCTGTCTCCCGGGCACCTGGACAGCCTGGGGCTCGGTTACTCGGCCCTGGCTGAGGCCAACCCGTCACTGATCATGACCTCGATCACCGGCTTCGGGCAGAACGGACCCTACAGAGATTTCAAGACCACCGAACTGATAAGCTTCGCCATGGGCGCCATGTTTCAGTGCGGGGAGCCTTCTCGCCCGCCGAGCGTATCGCCCATCTTGATGGCGCTGCACAACACCGCGCTCCATGCCGCTCTGGCTACCCTCATCGCCCTCCGTCATCGCTCCGTGACTGGTGCAGGGCAACACGTGGATATCGCCATTCACGACGTCTCGGCCACCAGCATCGGAGAGGGGATGGCGACCAGGTGGCTCAATTTCGAGGAGATCGTGACCCGTCACGGAAGCCAGCACACGACAGCCCCGGCCGCCATCTATCCGTGCAAAGACGGACATGCCTACGTCGTTGGCGGGCTTGTCCCCGGCAATGCGCCCGGTAGCTGGCCATCCTTCGTCGAGTGGATTGGCAGCCCTGAGGTGCTTGCTGAGCCGGTGTGGGAGGACCCGAACTTCCGTCGTCAGAACGTCGATGTGTTGAACCCATACATTACTGAGCACACCATGAAGTACACCAAGGCGGAGCTGTACAAAGAGGGACAGGCAAGGCATTTCCCCATTGCGCCGGTGCAAACGCCGGCCGATTTCTTTGACAGTCCGCAGACGAAGGCGAGAGGTTTCTTCGTTGAGGGCGATCACCCCGTGGTCGGGAGACAACTGTATCCCGGCTCGCCCTACAACCTCGCCGTGCCGTGGGAGGCAATCGAGCGTCCCGCCCCGCTCATCGGCCAGCACAACGCGGAGGTCTACTGCGGAGAACTGGGGCTGTCGAGCGAGGAATTGTGTGCTCTCAGCGCTTCGGGTGTCATATGAACTGGAGAATCCAAAGGAAGTGAAGCGGGCGATGAGCGCACTCCCCCTCGAGGGTATCAGGATAATCTCCTTCACCAACGGCATAGCCGGGCCGTATGCCGGGAGGTTGTTGTGCGACTTCGGAGCGGAAGTGATCGTGGTGGAGACGAGGAAGCGCCTGGACACGTTCCGGCGACCCAGGCTCGTCTATCCCAAGGACACTGAGCCGGACTTCGACAAGTCGTGGAGCTGGGCGGAGTACAACCGCGGCAAGATGAGTATCAGCGTGGACCTCAAGAAGGAGGAGGGCAGAGAGCTCATCAAGCGCCTGGTCGAGCTCAGTGATGCCGCCATAGACAACTTCGGTGCCCGTGTTCTGCGCGGGTTCGGGCTGGACTACTGGGGACTGAGGGAAGTGAAGTCCGATTTCATCATGGTCAGCATGCAGGGCCTGGGACAGACCGGGCCGGAGCACGAGTACGTGCTGTGGGGTATGAACCTCATGCCTCTGGCCGGTCTCACCTACGTGTGGGGATTCCCGGACATCCCCACCCCGACAGGCTCGGGGGGCTACCCCACGGACTATCTCGCCGGCGTCACGGCGGCCCTTATGATCATGGCAGCCGTTGAGTACCGCAACCGCACCGGCAAGGGACAGTTCATCGACATGGCCCAGGTGGAGAATGCGGCGACCATCATGGAGAGCGTGTACATGGACTACACCGTCAACGGTCGGCTGCAGGAACGAAGGGGCAACCACAGTCCCTATGCCGCACCGTACGGCGCCTATCCCTGCATGGGGGAAGAGCGATGGTGTGCCATCGAGGTCAGGAATGATGACGAGTGGAGGAGGTTCTGCGGCGCTCTGGGCAACCCTCCGTGGACGGAGGAACCCAGATTCGCCACCGTCTTGGGCCGGCTGGATAACCGAGATGAGCTCGACCGCCGTGTCGAGGAGTGGACCGCCAACCGCACCCATCTCGAGGTAATGGAGGTGCTGCAGAAGGCCGGGGTGCCGGCCGCCGCTGTGCTGGATGGGCAGGACCAGGCGAACTGCCCTCAGCTAGCACATAGAGGGACCTACGTTCGAATAGACCATCCCAAGATGGGCGTGGCGTCCTATCCTGGCGTGGTCATGCGCCTGGCTGAATCGCCAGGCGTCGCCAGACGCCCAGCTCTCCTGGGTGAGCATACGGCCTACGTGCTGGGCGAGCTGCTTGGACTGTCCGAAGCTGAGATTCGTCACCTGGAAGAGGCTGAAGTGCTTGTGTAGGTCTCTGTCCGCCGAGTACTGTCAAAGGGAGTATGTTCTATGGGTGCGCTTTCCGATTTGAAGGTGATTGAGTGGGGCGAGTTCATCTCGGGGCCCTACTGTGGCAAGCTCCTCGCTGACCTGGGTGCCGAAGTGGTCAAGGTCGAGAAGCCCGGCTATGGCGACAGGTCAAGGAGCTACGGACCCTTCCCCCAGGACCTGCCCCATACCGAGAAGAGCGGACTCTATCTGTATCTCAACACCAACAAGCTGGGAGTGACCTTGAATTGGGCCAGCGTCACCGGCGCCGAGATTCTCAAGGAGCTGGTCACGCAGGCCGATATTCTCATCGAGAACCACTCACCACGGGAAGTCGAGGAACTGGGGTTCGACTACCGTACGCTCAGCAAGGCCCATCCAGGGCTGGTAATGACCTCGATCACGCCCTTCGGGCAGAGCGGGCCCTACCACGACTACAAAGCCTGCGACCTCGTCAGTTTCCACGTCAGTGGGCTGGCTCATATGAACCCGTCGGGCGGGGTCGACGACATCCAGGAAGAACCGCCGCTGCGGGGGAAATCGCTTCAAGCTGATTTCCTGGCCGGTTTGAGCGGGGCGATCGCCACAATGTCAGCCGTCTTCGCTCGTCATGCCACAGGACAGGGACGGCACGTGGACCTGTCGCAACACGAGGCTCTGGCCTCGGTAATACGACGTGATTTGGGCGCGGCAACCTACGAGGGTCTCGAAAGGATTCGGGTGAAGGGGGCCCAACCGAGCACTGAGACGTTGCTGGGACAGTGCAGAGACGGCCAGTTCTTCGTCGTCTGCAACACCGACAGGTTCTGGGCCAATTGGGTGGAGGTAATGGGCAACCCCGAATGGGCCGCCAGCGAGCTGTTCCAGGACCGCGCCGCACGTCGGGAGAACTGGGATGCGGCCAAGATAATGATCGAGGAGTGGGCCAAGGACCAGAGCCTGGGTGAGCTGGTCCGTGCCGCGCAAGCCAGACGCGTCCCCTGCATGCCGGTCAATACTGTGAAGGAATCCACCAACTCCGAGCAACTGGCCGCTCGGAACTACTTCGCCGAGGTCGACCGAGAAGAGGTGGGAAGGGTAAGGTTCCCGGGAGCGCCCTACAAGCTGTCCCAGACCCCGTGGCAGGTGCAACGCCCCGCACCGTTGCTGGGCGAGCACAACGAAGAGGTCCTGTGCGGACGGCTGGGGTACAGCAGGCAAGACCTGGCGGTGATGAGAGCCGAAGGCGTTATCTAGAAGCTTGAGAATGGGAGGCGAGCAACGTGCAAGAACTGCCACTTGAAGGCATCAGAGTCGCTGACTTCTGCCATGTTTGGGCGGGGCCGCATGTTACCCAATGGCTGGCGGTGATGGGGGCGGAGGTCATCAAGATCGAGAGCCACCTGCGCCCCGACCTTACCCGTAGTTTCTTCGCCGGCGGCAAGACGCTCATGCCAGGGCTCAACCAGAGCGTGGATTTCGCTGTGCTCAACTACACCAAGAAAGGGTGCACCATCAACATGACCCTCCCCAGGGGCATTGAGCTTGTCAAAGAGATAATCAAGTTGAGCGATGTTGTGACCGAGAACTTCGGCGGGCCGGTGATGGAGCGCTGGGGGCTGGGATACCCGGACCTGAAGAAGCTGAGGGCCGACATTATCCTGTACTCCGGGTCCGGCTTCGGAAGAACGGGGCCCTACAAGGAGTTCCCCGCGTATGCCCCCATAATCGACGCCTTTGCCGGGTTGACGTCTCTTAATGGATACGCAGGCGGCGGGCCAGTCCCCTTCGGCGTTGGCGGCTGGACCGACCTGACAGCGGCTCAACATGGCGCCTTCGCCATCCTGGCGGCGCTGCATCACCGTTTCAGAACGGGGGAGGGGCAACACATCGACCTGTCCATGAGCGAGGTCGGTTGTGCTTTCCTGCCCGACGCCATTATGGACTACACCATGAACGATAGAGTGCAGCGACCCCAGGGGAACCGAGACATCGCCATGGCGCCACACGGATGCTACCGGTGCCAGGGTGAGGACAACTGGGTCACCATCGCCGTATCCACTGACGAGGAATGGGAGGCCCTCTGCCATGCCATGGGCGACCCTGAGTGGGCCGACGATGAGAGGTTCCGCGACGGATTGAGCCGGTGGACGAACCAGGAGGAGCTGGACCGGCTGATACAGGGTTGGACAAGCAACTACACTGACTGGCAGGCAGCGGTACTATTGCAGGAGGCGGGGGTGATGGCCGGGCCGACGCTCAGCCCTCAAGCGGTGGTGCAAGACCGCCATCTGGCTGAGAGAGGGTTCTTCATCGACATGGACCATCCCGAGATGGGGAAGGTCCGTTTGCCCCGTCTGCCATTGAATATGAATCATAGCCCTTTCGGCAAGTACGAGCATGCTCCCTCGATTGGCGAGCACAATGACTACGTGTTCAGAGAGCTGCTCAAGATGCCTGAAGAGGAGATAGCCCGGCTACAGGAGGAGCAGGTCATCTTCTAGACGGCATCGCGGGACTCCCCGGGTTGACGCCCTGGAATACGACTGGCGAGAAAGAGGACGAGGCTACACAGATATGAGCGGACAGGCGCTTTCCGGCTTGAAGGTGGTGGAATGGAGCGATTTCGTCTCCGGCCCCTACTGTGGGAAACTCCTTGCTGACCTGGGAGCCGAGGTGATCAAAGTCGAAAGACCGGGGACCGGCGACAGAGCAAGGAGACACGGGCCCTTCCCCCAGGACATACCTCACCCGGAGAAGAGCGGCCTGTTCCTCTACCTCAACACCAACAAGCTGGGAGTGACTCTGGATGTCAGAACGGTGACAGGGGCTGAGGTCTTCAGCAAGCTGGTGGGACAGGCTGATGTCCTCGTAGAGAACAACCCACCCCGCGAAGTCGAGGAACTGGGCTTCGCCTACAAGCGCCTGTGTGAGGTCAATCCCAGACTGGTGATGACGTCGATTACCCCTTTCGGGCAGACAGGCCCCTACCGGGACCACCGGTCATGCGACCTCATCAGCTTCAACGCGAGCGGGTTGGCATTCGTGAACCCGTCAGACGGCGTGGAGGACCCTGAAGGGCAGCCGCCGCTCAAAGGGCCGGGGCATCAGGGCGATCTCGTGGCGGGGCTGAGCGGGGCGGTCGCCACCATGGGTGCCGTTCTCAACTGTCAGGTAACCGGGTCGGGGCAACATGTGGACGTGTCCGAGCAGGAGGCTCTGGCTTCCATTATGCGCAGCTACCTCGGGCTTCACGCCATCGAGGCCATGACCTGGACACGCCTTAAAGGAAGCATTCCTGGTATGGTCTCCGACAAGTATCACTGTGCCGACGGCATGGTCTACCTCCTTTGCGGGCAGGACAGATTCTGGGCCGAATGGATGAAAGCGATGGGTGACCCCGACTGGGCCCAGAATGAGCTGTTTCAGGACCGGATTTCGCGGCGCGAGAACTGGGACGCGGTCAAGGCAATGATTGAGGAGTGGACCATGAAGAGGACAGTGGAGGAGGTCGTTCGCACCGCGGATGCCAGCCGCGTTCCCTGCAGGCCGATAAACACGGTGAAGGACCTGGCCACCTCGGAGCTTGCGGCAGCGCGGGACTATTTCGCTGAGGTCGACCACAGGGAAGCCGGCACGCTCAGGTTCCCGGGGGGACCGTTCAAGCTGTCGCAGACACCCTGGCGTGTACAAAGGCCGGCACCTCTTCTGGGCGAGCACAACGAAGAAGTCTACTGCAACCGGCTTGGCTACACCGGGCAGGAACTGACCGTCATGAGAGCGGGAGGGGCTATCTAGTGGTCCGGCATTCTACGGCAGGAGGACAATGAGCACACAAAGGCTTCCCCTGGAGGGCATCAGAGTGGTGGACTTCACCGCCATCTGGGCCGGCCCCCATGTCACCCAGTGGCTGGCGGTGATGGGCGCCGACGTCATCAAGATCGAGAGCAACATTCGCCCCGACCCTGAGCGCGCCGCCTTCATTCGCACGACCACGGAGCCCACCATGAGCGCGGTGTTCGCTTCGTTGAACTACGCCAAGAAAGCGTGTACGCTGAACATGACCAACCCCAAGGGCAGGGACCTGGCCAGGGAGATAATCAAGCTCAGCGACGTCGTAGCTGAGAACTTCGGTGGGGCAGTGCTGGGCCGTTGGGGACTGGGCTACCCCGAACTCAAGAAGCTGAGACCCGATATCATCCTGTACTCTGGATCGGGTTTCGGCCGAACCGGCCCTTACAGCGAGTTGCCCGCCTTCGCCGGCATCGTGGAGGCCCTGGGAGGGCTGTGCTTGCTGAACGGCTACCTCGGTAGTGAGCCGCTTCCAATGGCGACTCGAGGGTATGCCGACCTGACATCGGCGCAGCACGGCGCGTACGCCATTCTTGCCGCCCTGTATCACCGCTCGAAGACTGGGGAAGGACAGCATATCGACCTCTCCATGACCGAGGTGGTAGGAGCCTTGCTTCCTGAGGCAATCCTGGAGTACACCATGAACGGCACAGTGCCACGGCCCCAGGGGAACAGAGATGTTGCCATGGCTCCTCACGGCTGCTACCGCTGCCAAGGAGACGACGAGTGGATTGCCATCGCAATCTCCAACGATGAGGAGTGGGAGGCCTTCTGCAATGCCATGGGGAATCCCCAGTGGACCAACGAAGACAGGTTCCGCGACGGCCTCAGTCGATGGAAGAACCAGGAGGAACTCGACCAGCTCGTGGCGGATTGGACAAGGAATCACACTCGGTTCGAGGCGACAGACATACTGCAGAGGGCGGGAGTGATGGCAGGCCCTTCAATGAAGGTGGAGGACGTGGCGCAAGACCGTCATCTGGCGGAGAGAGGCTTCTTCGTGGAGCTTGACCAGCCCAGGATCGGCGTTATCCCCATGGCCGGCCTGCCGTGGAAGGTCGTTGATGGTCCTCGCGGCGACTACGGGCCGAGCCCCGGTCTTGGTGAGCACAATGACTACGTGTTCAAGGAGTTGCTCAAGATGTCCGATGAGGAGATAACTCGCCTGCAGGAGGAAGAGGCGATCCTGTGACGAATCTCCACAGGGGATCCCCGAAGCTGACATCCCTGGATGTGCTGTCGCCGGATGGGATACACAGACCGAAATGAGCATGCAAGCGCTCTCCAATTTGAAGATAGTCGAATGGGCCGAAGGCGTTCCCGGTCCCTATTGCGGCAAGCTGCTTGCCGATTTGGGAGCCGAGGTAACCAAGGTCGAGATGCCCGGGTGCGGCGATAGGGCAAGGAACCGCGGCCCCTTTCCCGACAACGTCCCTCACCCGGAGAGAAGCGGGACGTTCCTCTATCTCAATACCAACAAGCTCGGAGTGACCCTCGACGTCCGCAGCAGGACCGGGTCGGAGGTCTTCAAGCGACTCATCGAGGGCGCCGATATCCTGATAGAGAACCATCCGCCCAGCGATGTCGCGCGGCTGGGATTCAGCTACGAGAACCTCAGGAAGGTGAATCCAGCGTTGGTGATGACCTCGATCACGGCCTTCGGCCAGACCGGCCCCTATCGCGACTACCGCACATGCAACCTGGTCAGCTTCCATGCGAGCGGCATGGCCTACATAAACCCGTCGGACGGGGTGGACGATATCGAGCAGGAACCTCCGCTCATGGGCCCGGTGAATCAAGGCGACCTCGTAGCCGGGCTCACGGGAGCTCTCACCACCATGTCCGCGGTGTTCGCGCGCCGCGTGACCGGCTTGGGGCAGCACGTGGACCTGTCGCAGCAAGAAGCTCTGACCTCCATGACGCGTCACCAGCTTGGCAACTACACCGTTGAGCAGTTTCCCTGGCTGAGAGCCAAGGAGGCCCGACGTCCGGGGGGCTCGGAAGTCTACCGCTGCAGTGACGGCCTGGTCTATCTCATCTGCAATGATGAGAGGATGTGGGAAAGGTGGGTGGAGGCGATGGGCAATCCCGAGTGGGCCATGACCGACCTCTTTCAGGACAGGGCGCT